>Ga0308156_1000273_pt1 | contig 135220 bp, 140 predicted proteins | sample PhyAR2_FD_201041 | JGI IMG/M metagenome (GOLD analysis project Ga0308156, IMG submission 201041) | Phyllosphere microbial communities from UC Gill Tract Community Farm, Albany, California, United States - DLSL A.R2 | ecosystem: Host-associated > Plants > Phyllosphere > Unclassified | place...
GCGGGCGTATCGCCCCCTTCCGCCCGATCCGGAGCGCACGCCGGGGCGCACCGGAAGGTGATCACAGGAAGGAGGGGATGCCCGAAAACCCTGTTTCGAGCCGATTCATGCTATCAGAGCCGCCCGCGAGCCCCCGCAGGGTGCTCACTGCCCGTCGAGGATGCGACGGATCTTCTCGAGCCGGGCCGACACGTCGCGCTCGGCGCCGTGATTCGTCGGCTCGTAGTACCGCCGGCCCTGGAGCTCGTCGGGCAGGTACTGCTGGGCCACGATGCCGATCTCGCTGTCGTGCGCGTACTTGTAGCCCTTGCCGTGGCCGAGTCGCTTGGCGCCCGGGTAGTGGGCGTCGCGCAGGTGCAGGGGGACCCGGCCGAACCCGCCGGCCCGGACGTCGGCGATCGCGGCGTTGATGGCGTTGTACGCCGCGTTCGACTTGGCCGTGGTGGCCAGATAGACCGTCGCCTCGGCGAGGGGGATGCGCCCCTCGGGCATGCCGATGAAGGCGACGGCGTCGGCGGCGGCGACGGCGATCTGCAGAGCGTGGGGGTCGGCCATGCCGATGTCCTCCGCGGCCGAGATCACCAGGCGTCGCGCGATGAACCGGGGGTCCTCCCCCGCCTCGATCATCCGCGCGAGGTAGTGGATCGCGGCATCCGGGTCCGAGCCGCGCACCGACTTGATGAACGCGCTGATGACGTCGTAGTGCTCGTCGCCCTGCCGGTCGTATCGCAGCAGCGCCCGGTCGACGGCCTGAGCGATGTGGTCGGCCGTGATGACGGGCGGCTCGTCGTCGACGGACGCGGCGGCCGGCTCATCGGCATCCGAATCCTCGTCGTCGTCGGTCGCGCTTCCGCTCGCCGCGCCGAGCCCGTCGTCGCCGGCGACGGAGGCCGCCGCCTCGAGGGCCGTGAGCGCACGCCGCGCATCCCCCGACGCGAGGCGGACGAGGGCGGCGCGCGCGTCGCCGTCGAGGACGACGCGGCCGGCGAGACCGCGCGGGTCGGTCACCGCGCGGTCGATCAGCGCGCCCAGGTCGTCGTCGCCCAGGGGGCGGAGGGTCAGCAGCAACGACCGCGAGAGCAGCGGGGAGATGACGGAGAACGACGGGTTCTCGGTCGTCGCGGCGATCAGCACGACCCAGCCGTTCTCGACGCCCGGCAGGAGCGCGTCCTGCTGCGCCTTGGTGAAGCGGTGGATCTCGTCGAGGAACAGGATCGTCGACTGGCCGTACAGGTCGCGCTGGGTGAGCGCCTCCTGCATGACCTCGCGCACGTCTTTGACGCCGGCGGTGATCGCCGACAGCTCGACGAAGCGACGCCCCGACGACCGGGCGATCGCCTGGGCGAGGGTCGTCTTGCCCGTCCCCGGAGGTCCCCACAGGATCACCGAGACGGCGGATCCGGATGCCGAGGAGTCGGTGGTGGCGAGGGTGACCAGCGGCGATCCGGGGCGCAGGAGGTGCCCCTGGCCCGCGACCTCGTCGAGGCTCACCGGACGCATGCGAACCGCGAGCGGTGTCTGGCCCTGGAAGAGGGCGGATGAGGCGGGCACCGATCCAGGCTAACCGGGGCCGCCGACACCGGGCGTCGGTCTTTTGTGGGGCCCGCACCGTGCTGCGTAGGATCGGGGGCGGTCGCGGGGCGGCCGGAGGAGGTCGATGTGGCGACGGGCGGGAAAGACCGGCAGAGCCGTGAGCAGCGGGAACGTGCTCGTGTCTACCAGGCGCGGCAGGAGCTGCATCGGCGTCAGGGTCAGCGTCGTCGGCGCGACAACGTCCTCGGCCTCGTCGTCGGGATCGTCGTGATCGCCGGCGCGATCGCGGCGCAGACCGCGTACTTCGTGGCGGGTCCCGGTGCCCCCGCACCCGCTCCGACGGTGACGGACTCTCCTTCTCCCTCCGCTGTTCCCGATGCTCCTCTGCTCGACCCGGAGCAGACGACGGCCCCCACGCCCTGATCCCGTCACGCTGCGGTCCGGCGTACTAGGCTCGGGATCGTCCTTCTCCCCCAGGCGGCTTCGCCGCGATGAGGTGCTATTTCCGTGACTTCCGCTTCCTCCCCCGACACCGCCGGCCCGCGCGACTCCGCGAGCGACGCGACCGACGCGCCGGTTCCCGCCGACGAGACGACGGTCTCGCCCGACGAATCGGCGGCGGCCACCGATCCGGCCGACTCCCCCGCGGAGGCCGTCGACGCCTCCTCGGCCGACGCCGCCGAACCCGCCGACACCGCTGGTCTCGCCGATGAGTCCTCCGCCGATGAGCCCCCCGCTGATTCGACCGGCACAGCGGATGCCGCCGACGCGCCCGCCGAGGGCGACGCTTCCGCGCCGGTCGAACAGGATGCCGCCGGGACGTCGTCCGCGACACCCGCGGCGCCGGTGCCGGCCCCGGCCCCGTCTCCCCGCCCCGGGCCGCGTCCGGGTGCCCGCGTCGCCGCGCCGACCGAGCCGTGGGGCCGCGTCGACGACGAAGGCACCGTCTCGGTCCGCGAAGCCGACGGGTGGCGTGTCGTCGGCCAGTACCCGGATGGGACCCCGGCCGAGGCCCTCGCCTACTTCGAGCGCAAGTTCGCCGACCTCGCGAGCGAGGTGACGCTCCTCGAGGTTCGCCACCGTCGCGGCGGCGCGTCGGCGTCGGACCTCCGTGCCACCGCTCTGAGCGTCCGCGGCAAGCTCGACGGCGCGGCGGCGGTGGGCGACCTGGTCACCCTCATCGCCCGTATCGACGCGCTCACCGCCGAGTTGGCCGAGGCCAGCGAGACCGAGGCCGCCGCGGCCAAGGAAGCCGTCGCCGAGGCCGTGCGCGAGCGCACCGTCATCGTCGAAGAAGCCGAGGCCCTCGCCGCCCGCGACCCGCAGACCGTGCAGTGGAAGCAGAGCACCGCCGACATGTCGGCGCTCTTCGACCGCTGGCAGGCGCACCAGCAGAACGGTCCCCGCCTGCCCAAGTCGACGGCTCAGCAGCTGTGGCGCCGCTTCCGCGACGCCCGCGCGAGCTTCGATCGTCACCGTCGCGAGTTCTTCTCGGCGCTGGACGAGACCCACAAGGCGGCCCGCGACGTCAAGACGCGTCTCGTGGAGCGCGCCGAGGCCCTCGCCCCGCGCGGCGAGGACGGCATCGGCGCCTACCGTGACCTGCTCGACGAGTGGAAGGCCTCGGGTCGCGCCGGCCGCAAGGTCGACGACGCGCTCTGGGCCCGGTTCAAGGCGGCGGGCGACGCGCTGTACGGCGCCCGCGGTGAGCGCGAAGCCGCCGACATCGAGGCATCGCGCGAGAAGATCGAACAGAAGCGCGCGTTGCTCGAGCAGGCTGCCCCGATCGTCGACGAGAAGAACCTCGCCACGGCTCGTCAGCGCTTGACCGCCATCCAGCGGCAGTGGGACGAGATCGGCCGAGTGTTCCCCCGCGATGTCGAGCGCGGCCTGGACGATGAGCTCCGCAAGATCGAGCAGAGCGTCCGCACGCGCGAGGACGCGGACTGGAAGCGCAACGATCCCGAGCAGAAGGCGCGCGCGAACGACATGACGCGCCAGATCACCGATGCGATCGCCAAGCTCGAGTCCGAGCTCGCCGAGGCCGAGGCACGCGGCGACAAGCGGGCGGCTGCCCAGGCGGCCGAGGCCCTCGAAGCGCGCCGCGGGTGGCTGCGCGCCCTCGGCGGCTGATCGCCTCTCTCCACAGATTCCCGCCCCGGCGGGTTCGGGCGGCACCCTCGCGTCAGACTGATGTGATGGTGTCGCCCTTTCTCTATTTCCCCGGCGAGCGTCTCTCGCTCGCCGAGCTCACGGCGGCATGCCTCGACGGCTTGCTCGTCGGGATCGGTGCGGGCTACATGCCGGCCGATGCCGCCGAGACGGCATGGATGCGGGCGCGGAGCCTCGCGCCCCTCACCGGCACCCGCCTGGCCGTGGTCCGCCTGAGCGCGGGCTGGGTCCACGGAGGGGTGATGCTCGAGCCATCGCCGCACCATCTGCAGCGCGCGGGAGAGCGGCGCGTGCGGGTCGCGCACGACGCCCGCGTGGTCTATCACGATGTGCGGCTGGACCCCGCCGACACGATCGAGATCGCCGGGGTCGCCGTGTCCACCCCCACCCGGTCTCTGGCCGATCTGGCGCGGCTGGATGAACCGGCGGCGGCGTTCGCGTGGGCTTCCGCCGATCCCGAGCTGGCCGAGCGGGCGCGAACGTGGATCCGAGAGCGCCCTCGCATCCCCTACGGTCGCCGCGGCCTCGAGATTCTCGACGGGGCGACAGCGTCAGGCGCCCTCGGTGAAGCGGCGACGCCGACGACTACGACGAGGTGACGCGGTAGACGTCGTACACGGCGTCGATGCGTCGCACGGCGTTGAGGACGCGATCGAGATGCACGGTGTCGCCCATCTCGAAGACGAACTTGCTCAGGGCGAGGCGGTCGTTGGAGGTCGACACGGTGGCCGAGAGGATGTTGACGTGGTGCTCGCTGAGCACGCGGGTCACGTCGCTGAGCAGGCCGGAGCGGTCGAGGGCCTCGACCTGGATCTGCACGAGGAACAGGCTCTTGGTGGTCGGCGCCCACTCGACGTCGATGAGACGGTCGGGGTCCTCCTTGAGCGACTTCACGTTGGTGCAGTCGCCGCGGTGCACCGAGACGCCGCTCCCGCGCGTGACGAATCCGACGATCTCGTCGCCCGGGACCGGGGTGCAGCACTTCGCGAGCTTCACCAGGATGTCGGGCGCGCCGCGGACGAGAACGCCCGAGTCGCTGTTGCGCGGCGTGCGCCGTCGACCGACCTGCGGAAGATCGATCGGCCCCGTCGAGGTGTCTTCCGCGCTGACGAGGGCGGTGACCTTCTCGATCACCGACTGCGTCGAGACGTGACCCTCGCCCACGGCGGCATACAGCGCCGAGACGTCCTCGTAGTGGAACTGCCGTGCCACCTCGGTGAACGAGTCCTGGCTCATCAGCCGCTGCAGCGGCAGGTTCTGTCGCCGCATCGCGCGCGCGATGGAGTCCTTGCCCTGCTCGATCGCCTCTTCGCGACGTTCTTTCGTGAACCAGCCGCGGATCTTGTTCCGCGCGCGTGTGCTCTTGACGAACCCGAGCCAGTCCTGACTGGGGCCGGCATCGGGGTTCTTCGAGGTGAACACCTCGACGACGTCCCCGCTCTGCAGGGCGGTCTCCAGCGGGACCAGCCGGCCGTTGACCTTCGCCCCCATCGTGCGGTGGCCGATCTCGGTGTGCACGGCGTAGGCGAAGTCGACGGGGGTCGCCCCCGCGGGCAGCCCGATCACACGCCCCTTCGGCGTGAAGACGTAGACCTCTTTCGCGCCGATCTCGAAGCGCAACGAGTCGAGGAACTCGCCCGGGTCGGCCGTCTCGGCCTGCCAGTCCGAGATGTGGGCGATCCACGCCATGTCGGCGTCGACGGCCTTGGCATCCGCCTTGCCGCCCGCCATGCGCTCTTTGTACTTCCAGTGGGCCGCGACACCGAACTCGGCCTGCTGGTGCATCTCGTGGGTGCGGATCTGGATCTCGACCGTGCGTCCACCGGGGCCGATGACCGTCGTGTGGAGGGACTGGTAGAGGTTGAACTTGGGGGTCGCGATGTAGTCCTTGAAGCGACCCGGCAGCGGCGTCCAGCGCGCGTGGATCGCGCCGAGCACCGCGTAGCAGTCGCGCACAGTGCCCACGAGGATCCGGATGCCGATGAGGTCGTAGATGTCGTCGAACTCGCGGCCGCGCACGACCATCTTCTGATAGACCGAGTACAGCTGCTTCGGACGGCCCATCACACGGCCGCGCACCCGGAGCTCCCGAAGATCGGCGTCGACGGCGTCGATGACGTTCTGCACGTACTGCTCGCGTTGCGGGGTCCGCTGCTTGACGAGGCTCTCGATCTCGGCGTAGAGCTTGGGGTGCATCACGGCGAACGAGAGATCCTCGAGTTCGCTCTTGATGGCCTGGATGCCGAGCCGGTGTGCGAGCGGCGCGTAGATCTCGAGTGTCTCGGTGGCCTTCTTCGCCGCCTTGTGAGGGGGCACGAATCCCCACGTCCGGGCGTTGTGCAGGCGGTCGGCCAGCTTGATGAGGAGGACGCGGATGTCCTTCGACATCGCCACGATCATCTTGCGGACGGTCTCGGCCTGCGCGCTGTCGCCGTACTTGACCTTGTCGAGTTTCGTGACGCCGTCGACGAGCATGGCGACCTCGTCGCCGAAATCGGCGGCGAGCTCGTCGAGCGGATAGCCGGTGTCCTCGACGGTGTCGTGCAGCAGGGCCGCCGCGATCGCCTTCGGGCCGAGGCCGAGCTCGGCGAGGATCTGCGCCACCGCGAGGGGGTGGGTGATGTAGGGCTCACCGCTCTGACGCTTCTGCCCGTCGTGCGCCTTGTCGGCGACCGCGTAGGCGCGCTCGATGATGCCGAGATCGCCCTTGGGATGGTGCGTGCGCACCGTGCGCAGGAGCTTGTCGACGTCGTCGCGGCGGGCCGCGCGCGAGAAGATGCGCGGAACGAGCCGACGCAGCGAGGACGGCGGTGGTGCGGATGCCGTGGTCTCGGTCATCTTCGCCCCTCCCCCGTCCTGACGTCAGTCGATCAATTCTACGCCCGGCGGAGCGGGCCCCCGCCGTCAGGCGGGGATGCCCGCCTTGTCCCGCGCGGAACGCACGCGGGTGTCGCGCTGGGCGATCGCCGGCTCGCGCTCGCGCAGCAGCGCGTAGAGCGGCACGGCGACGAACAGCGTCGAGTAAGCGGCCACGAGGGTTCCGACGAAGATCGACAGCGAGATGTCGCTCAACGTCCGCGCACCGAGCGGCACACCGATGAAGAGGATGGCGCCGATCGGCAGCACGGCCACGATCGTCGTGTTGATCGAGCGGATGAGGGTCTGGTTCGCGGCGAGGTTCACCGACTCGGCGAACGTGCGCCCGGAGATCTCACCGTCTTCTCGGGTGTTCTCCCTCACCTTGTCGAAGACGACCGTGGTGTCGTACAGGGCGTACGACAGGATCGTGAGGAAGCCGATCACCGCCGCGGGAGAGATCTCGAACCCGAACAGCGCGTAGATGCCGATGGTGATGACCAGCACGTCGACGAGGCCGATGATGGCCGCGACCGACATCTTCCACGTGCGGAAGTACAGCGCGAGGATGAGGAAGGTCAACGCCAGGAAGATCGCGAGGCCCCAGAGCGACTGACGGGTCACGTCGGCGCCCCACGTCGCTCCGATGAAGGAGTTGGTGATCTCCGAGGCGGGCACCTTGTAGGCATCGGCGAGGGCGGCCGACACGGCCTGCGTCTCGTCGTTGCTCATCTGGTCGGTCTGCACGCGGACGGCCGAGTCGCTGATGACCGTGACGCGCGTCGCGGCGCCGGGAACGACCGACGTGACCGCCTGCGTGGCGAGCGACTGATCGAAAGTCGACGGGTTCGAGACCGTGAACTGCGAGCCGCCGGTGAACTCGATCGAGAACTGGATGGGGCGCACGAGCGGCACGAGCGCCGCACCGATCACGAGAAGCGCGGCGATGAGGAACCAGATCCGCCGGCGCTGGACGAACGGGAACGAGGTCTTCCCGGAGTAGAGGTCGTTACCGAGCTGCGTCATGGAGCGCATCAGTCGTCTCCCTCCTTCGTGGAGCGGCTATCGCCGCGAGCGGCGGCGAGCTCGGCCTGCTTGCGTTCCGCGATGGTCTGGCGGCGCTGCGCCTCGCCGCGCGAGCGCTTCGCCCGGCCGCCGTCGGCGACGGGCGCGCGGAACTGCGCGCGTCCGCGGTAGACGGCGCCGAGAGCCTCGGGGTCCATTCCCGACAGCGGGTGACCCGAGCCGAAGAATCGGGTCCGGGCGAGCAGCTGCATCACCGGGTGGGTGAACAGGATGAAGATCAGGATGTCGATCGCCGTGGTCAGCCCGAGGGTGAACGCGAAGCCCTTCACCGTGGCATCCGCCAGGATGTACAGCACGACGGCCGCGAGGATGTTGATCGACTTCGAGATGTAGATCGTGCGCTTGGCGCGAGACCATCCGTCTTCGACCGCCGCGGTGATCGACTTGCCGTCGCGCAGCTCGTCTCGGATTCGTTCGAAGTAGACGATGAACGAGTCCGCGGTGAACCCGATCGTGATGATCAGGCCCGCGACGCCGGCGAGCGACAGGCGGAAGCCCATGCGCCAGGCCAGGATGCAGAGCATCACGTACGTCAGGACCGCCATCACTCCGAGCGAGGCGATGATCACCGTGCCGAGGGCCCGGTACACGATCAGCGAGTAGAGCGCGACGAGCGCCAGACCGATCAGACCGGCGATGAAGCCGACCTGCAGCTGCTGGGACCCGAGGGTCGCGGAGACGGTGTCGGAGCTGACGACGTTGAAGCTCAGCGGCAGGGCACCGTACTTCAGCTGGTCCGCCAGGGCCTTCGAGGACTCCTGCGTGAAGCTTCCCGTGATGCTGGGGCGACCGTCGAGGATGATGCCGTTCATCGAGGGCGCGGACAGCACCGACCCGTCGAGGACGAAGGCGAACTGGTTGAACGGGGCCTGCTTGCCGTAGAGGCGCTGGCTGATCTGGCCGAACTTCTCGGTTCCCTGGTCGTTGAAGACGAGGTTCACGGCCCAGCGGCCGGTGTTCTGCTCCTGGCCGTTCGTGGCGTCCGCGATGTCGTTTCCGTCGATCTCGACCGGACCGAGGATGTACTTCGTGCCGTCCTGGAGGCCGCACGTGATCATGGGCTGATCCGCGGGGGCCTGAGCGGGGTTGCTCGGCGGGTTCGCGCAGTCGTACGCGAGGAACTGCGCTTGCAGTGCCGGCGTGATGTACGCGGGGTCGCTGCCGTCGGTCGGCGAGGCGGTCGGCGTGGAAGGCAGGTTCGCGTCGGGCGTCGGGTACGGCGTGGTGTTGCCGTCCTCGCCGACGAAGGTGGTCGCCGACGACCCGGTGAACAGGACGGGCCGCAACTGCAGCTGCGCCGAGCTCTGGATCCGCTGACGCGTGGCCTCGTCGGCCTCACCCGGGATCTGCACGACGATCTTGTCGCTGCCTTCGGTGGCGATGTCGGTCTCGCCGACGCCGGACGCGTCGACACGCTGGCGGATGATCGAGACCGCCTGCTGCAGCTGCTCCGAGTCGGGGGTGGCGCCGTCCGTGGTCTGCGCCTGCAGGATGATCTGCGTTCCGCCCTGCAGGTCGAGGGCGAGGTCAGGAGTCCAGGAGCTGGCCTTGAAGGCGTACACGCCCAGGGCGTTCAGTCCGAACAGCACCGCCGTGATGGCGAGAAGACCGGTCAGAACACGCCAGGCATGGCGGACGGGAGGAGAGGGCGCCACGGAGTCGGCTTTCTATGCGGCGGGACGAGAGAACGAACGGTCGAGGCGTCAGGCCTGCGGACGGTCCTTGTCGGTGCGGTCGGCGTCGGCCTCGGCGGCTTGGCGCGCGGCGCGGTGGTCGTCGCTGATCGAGGTGATGTCGCCGTCGGCAACGCCGGCGACGTACTCGGCCTCGGCTTCTTCGGCCTCGATGAACTCGTCCTCGGTCACGGTGCCCGAGGTCGGGTCCACGATGCGCAGGACGGCCTGGCTGTGGACCTTGATCACGACGCCGGGAGCGATCTCCACGTGCGCGGGCTTGTCGAGGTCCTCACCGTCGTACTCGACGATGGTGCCGTACAGTCCGCCCTGGAGCAGGACCTCGGCGCCGGGAACCGTCTGACGCGCCTTCTCTTCCTGCTCGAGCTTCTGCTTCTGCATGCGGCGACGGGAGCTCCAGAACATGAAGATCAAGAGGCCGATCAGCAGGATGATGAGGCCGTAATTGGCGAAGAAGCTCGCGAAATCCATGGAGGCGGTGCACCTTTCAGGTCAGGCGCGCCGTGCGGCACTGCCTAGCGGGGGTCGGGGAATCCCTCGCCGAGTATAGGTCATGACCCGTTGCTGAACCGGAGCAGCCCGTCCGGGTGAGGAGCACCGAGGTGATCGTAGGCCTCGGGCGTGGCCACCCGACCGCGCGGCGTGCGCCCCATGAATCCGATTCGCACGAGGTAGGGCTCGACCACCGACTCGATGGTCTCGGGTTCCTCGCCGACCGCGACCGCGAGCGTGCTGAGCCCCACGGGCCCCCCGCGGAACCGGCGCACGAGCGCGTCGAGCACGGCGCGGTCGAGACGGTCGAGGCCGATGGCATCCACGTCGTAGAGGTCGAGGGCGGCGCCCACGGTGCGCACGTCGGCGTCGCCGTCGTCGGTGCCGTCGGACGGTCCGTGCACGACGAGATAGTCGCGCACCCGTCGCAACAGCCGGTTGGCGATACGGGGCGTGCCCCGCGAACGTCGGGCGATCTCGGAGCGCGCCGTTCCGGGGAGGCCCACGTCGAGCATGGATGCCGATCGCGAGACGACCCGCTCGAGCTCCTCGGGTTCGTAGTACTCGAGGTGCGCGGTGAAACCGAAGCGGTCGCGCAACGGGTTGGGGAGCAGTCCCGCGCGGGTCGTGGCCCCGACGAGGGTGAACGGTGAGAGGTCGAGCGGGATGCTCGTGGCCCCGGCGCCCTTGCCGACCATGATGTCGATGCGGAAGTCCTCCATGGCGAGGTACAGCATCTCTTCGGCCGACCGCGCCATGCGGTGGATCTCGTCGATGAACAGCACCTCGCCCGGGGTGAGCGACGACAGCAGCGCCGCGAGGTCCCCCGCGTGCTGGATGGCCGGGCCGCTCGACAGGCGCAACGGCCGCCCGCTCTCGTGGGCGACGATCATCGCGAGGGTCGTCTTGCCGAGCCCGGGAGGGCCGGACAGGAGGATGTGGTCGGGCGAGCGCTGCTGGATGCGCGCCGCGTCCAGCAGGAGCTGGAGCTGCCCGCGCACCTTCTGCTGCCCGACGAACTCGGCGAGAGAGGTGGGGCGCAGCGCCCCTTCGATCGCGAGCTCGGTCTCGTCGTCCGGGGTCCCGGCGTCGCGGACGTCAGCCACCCACGGTCTCCTTGCGAGCGGGACCGAGGAGCGCGAGCGTGAGGCGCAGCAGTGCCTGGACCGAAGCCCGGTCGCTCTCGGAGGCCTTTTCGGCGACGGATGCCACGGCCTCGGCCGCCGTGCGCTCGGTCCAGCCGAGACCGACGAGCGCCTGCGTGACCTGCAACGGCACCTGACCGTGCGCGGCGACCGCCGCCGGAGCCGCCGCGGGGACGACGGCGAGCTTGCCCGCCAGCTGCACGACGATCAGCTTCGCGGTCTTGGGACCGATGCCCGAGACGCGGCGGAACGGGGCGTCGTCGTCATCGGCCACGGCCTGGGCGATCTGGGGCACGGTCAGCGACGACAGCACGCCGAGCGCCGACTTCGGACCGACGCCCGTGACGCTGATGAGCTGCGTGAACACGGTGAGCTCCTCGCGGCTCTCGAAGCCGTAGAGCGAGAGGGCGTCTTCGCGCACGATGAGGTTCGTGTGCACGTGGACGTCGTCGCCGACGTGCACCGTCCGCGCGAACTGCGCCGTGACGGCGACGGAGAAGCCGACGCCGCCCACCACGATGACCAGGGAGTCGTCGGCGACATGAGCCGCCGTCCCGTGCAGCGAAGAGATCATGCGCTCAGCTTACGCGTCGCTTCGTACATGTGTTCGAGCGACACGAGGCGGGGTGGAACGCCGCTTCTCGGCATCCCGCCAGGCGCGCTGCGCGGGCGTGAGCGTCGTCTCGCCCGTCGCGGCGACCGCTCCCCCGCGCCACGCGTGGCACAGCGCGATCGCCAGGGCGTCGGCGGCGTCCGCCGGTTGCGGCAGAGCATCGAGGCGGAGCACGCGCGCGACCATCGTCTGCACCTGCAGCTTGTCGGCCGATCCGTACCCGGTGATCGCCGCCTTCACCTCGCTGGGCGTGTGGGTGGCGGCGGGGATGCCGTGCTCAGCCGCCAGCAGCAGCGCGATTCCGCTGGCCTGGGCGGTGCCCATGACCGAGTGGCGGTTGTTCTGCGCGAACACGCGCTCGACGGCGACCACGTGGGGGTCGTGCGTGGCGAGGACCTCGCGGATGCCGGCGGCGATCGCGGCGAGCCGTTTCTCGATCGGATCGGTCGGCGCCGAGCGGGCGACGCCCACGTGCACGAGGGAGGCCGTGCGGTTGGGCGAGACGTCGACGACGCCGATCCCGCAGCGGGTGAGGCCGGGGTCGATGCCGAGGACGCGCAGGGAACGAGACACGGCCCCCACGCTAAGCGCAGGGGCCGTGTCGCCGGAGAGGGCGCGCCCTTACTCGTCGTTCTCGAGCTCGGCCTGCACCTCGGGGGTGAGGTCGAAGTTCGTGTAGACGTTCTGCACGTCGTCGCTGTCTTCGAGGGCGTCGATGAGGCGGAACACCTTGCGCGCGGTGTCGGCGTCGACCTCGATCTTCAGCGAGGGGACGAACTCGACGTCGGCGGAGTCGTACTCGATGCCGGCTTCCTGGAGGGCGGAACGCACCGTCACCAGGTCGCTCGCGTCGGTGATGATGCCGAAGCCCTCACCGTGCGGCTCGATCTCCTCGGCGCCGGCCTCGAGGGCCGCGAGCATGACGTCGTCTTCGGTCGTGCCCTCACTCGGCACCACGATGACGCCCTTGCGGCTGAAGTTGTACGCGACGCTGCCCGGATCGGCCAGCGTGCCGCCGTTACGGCTGAGCGCGGTACGCACCTCGGCCGCCGCGCGGTTCTTGTTGTCGGTCAGACACTCGATGAGGAACGCGACGCCGTTCGGGCCGTATCCCTCGTACATGATCGACAGGTACTCGACCGCTTCGCCGCCGATGCCCGCGCCGCGCTTGATCGCGCGGTCGATGTTGTCTTTGGGTACCGAGGTCTTCTTGGCCTTGAGGACGGCGTCGAAGAGGGTCGGGTTGCCCTGCAGGTCGGCGCCGCCGAGCTTGGCCGCGACCTCGATGTTCTTGATGAGCTTGGCCCACGACTTGGCGCGGCGGGCATCGACGACCGCCTTCTTGTGCTTGGTCGTGGCCCATTTGGAGTGTCCGGACATAGGTTCCAGTCTAGAGCGCGGGGGCGCCCGCGCTGCGTCGAGCGTCGACGCGCGCGAGGAAGCGCTCGTGGAAGCGCGTCTCCCCCGTCGACTCCGGGTGGAACGCGGTGCCGAGCAGTGCCCCCTGTTCGATCGCGACGACACGACCGTCGGGAAGGGATGCCAGGGGCTCGGCATCCTGACCCCACTCCACGACCGCGGGTGCACGGATGAACACGGCGTGCACCGGCGGATCGCCCAGGGTGGGGACAGCCAGGTCCGTCTCGAACGACTGCGTCTGGCTGCCGAAGGCGTTGCGGGCGACGCGGGCGTCGATCCCGCCGAACGTCTGTTGTCCGGTGATCGCTCCGTCGACGCGATCGGCGAGCAGGATGAGACCTGCGCACGTGCCGTACATCGGCATCCCGTCGGCGATCGCCGCGCGGATCGGCTCGAACAGGCCGAAGGCGCGGGCGAGCTTGTCGATGACGCTCGACTCGCCGCCGGGGAGGACGAGGCCCTCCACGGCGGCGAGCTCCTCGGGCCGGCGCACGGGTCGCGCGTCGGCACCGAGGGCGGTGAGCACGGCGAGGTGCTCGCGCACGTCCCCCTGCAGGGCGAGGACGCCGACGCGCGGGGAGTTACCAGCCACGCTCGGCGAGGCGGTGCGGGGCCGGGAGGTCGCTGACGTTGATGCCAACCATCGCCTCGCCGAGGCCGCGCGACGCCTCGGCGACGATCTTCGCGTCGTCGTGGAAGGTCGTGGCCTTCACGATCGCGGCGGCACGCTCGGCGGGGTTGCCCGACTTGAAGATGCCCGAGCCGACGAACACCCCGTCGGCGCCCAGCTGCATCATCATGGCGGCATCGGCGGGCGTCGCCACTCCCCCGGCGGTGAAGAGCACGACGGGGAGCTTCCCGGTCTCGGCGATCTCGGCGACGAGCTCGTACGGCGCCTGCAGCTCCTTGGCCGCGACGTAGAGCTCGTCCTTGGTCTTCGCGCGCAGCGCGTTGATCTCACCCGTGATGGTGCGGATGTGCTTCGTCGCCTCGGACACGTCGCCCGTGCCCGCCTCGCCCTTGGAGCGGATCATCGCCGCGCCCTCGGTGATACGGCGCAGGGCCTCGCCGAGGCCCGTCGCCCCGCAGACGAACGGCACGGTGAACTTCCACTTGTCGATGTGGTTGACGTAGTCGGCGGGCGAGAGCACCTCGGACTCATCGATGTAGTCGACGCCGAGCTCCTGCAGGATCTGCGCCTCGACGAAGTGCCCGATGCGCGCCTTGGCCATGACGGGGATCGACACCGAGGCGATGATGTCGTCGATCAGGTCGGGGTCGCTCATACGCGCCACGCCGCCCTGTGCGCGGATGTCGGCGGGCACGCGCTCGAGCGCCATCACGGCGACGGCGCCGGCGTCCTCGGCGATGCGAGCCTGCTCGGCGGTGACGACGTCCATGATCACGCCGCCCTTCAGCATCTCGGCGAGACCGCGCTTGACGCGCGAGGTTCCGGTGTCTGTCATGGCTGCTCCATTCCGCGCTCGGGGCGCGCTGTACCGCGCGTCGGGTCGCGCTCTGTTTGGCTTAGGCCAAAACGTAGCATGGCTCAGGACATAGAGTGGTCACGGACCCAGGGGGGCGTATGACCATCGATATGACCGGGCGCTCGGCATCCGGGATCGCGTCGGATCTGCGGGAGCGCATCGAGCGTGGCGAGCTCGCGCCGGGGACGCTCCTGCCCTCGGTACGCGCTGTCGCCGCGGACCTCGGCGTGAACCGCAACACCGTCGTCGCCGCCTATCGACAGCTCGCCCAAGCGGGGCTCGTCGAAGCGCGCGGACGCGGGGGCACGCGGGTGGCCGATCGGACGACGGTGGCGCAGGAGGGGTACGCCCCCGGCACCGTGCTGCGCGATGTGGGCACCGGCAACCCCGATCCGGCGCTCATCCCGGATCCCACCGCCGCCCTCGTCCGCTCCACGCGTCCCGTGCTGTACGGCGAGCCGGTCATCGACCCGGGACTCGAGGCCTGGGCGCGCGAGTGGATGGCCGACCAGCTCCCCCACGACGACCTGCGCATCACGGTCACGAGCGGCGCGAGCGATGCGATCGAGAGGCTGCTCGCGCAGGCTCTGCAGCGCGACGATGCTGTCGCGCTCGAGGACCCGTGCTTCCTCTCCGCGCTGCACACCGTGCGAACGGGCGGGTATCGCGCGGTTCCGGTGGAGATGGATGCCGAGGGCATGACCGTCGACGGGCTCCGCGCCGCGCTCGAGGCCGGGGTGAGAGCCGTGATCGTGACGCCCCGCGCCCACAATCCGACCGGAGCGAGTCTCAGCGCGGGGCGCGCCGCGGCGCTCCGGGACGTCCTCGCGGCTCACCCGTACGTCCTCGTCATCGAGGACGACCACTTCTCGCTGCTCTCGCGCGCTCCGCTCCACTCCGTCATCGGATCGTCGCAGCGTCGGTGGGCGCGCATCCGCTCGATGTCGAAGTTCCTCGGACCCGACACGTGCCTCGCCGTCACGGCATCCGATCCCGACACCGCCGACGGGCTCGCCGTGCGACTGACGCCCGGGACGACGTGGGTGAGCCACATCCTCCAGCGCATGACGCTCGCGCTCGTCACGGACGACGCGGTGCGCGCCGACATCGAGCGTGCCGCGACGCATTACGCCGAGCGGAACGCGGCGTTCGCCCGCGCGCTGACCGAGCGCGGACTCCCCGTCGCCCCGGGCGACGGTCTGAACCTGTGGGTTCCGCTGCCGGTTCCCGCCACGGCTGTCCGTGAGGACCTGATGCGCCGCGGCTGGCTCGTCCGCGAGGGCGACCCGTTCTTCCTCTCCCCCGCCGGCGGGTCGTACCTGCGCCTGACGGTGCACGATCTGGACGCGGCATCGGCGACCGCGCTGGCCGACGAACTCGCTCGGGCCGCGGGAACGCGGCGGGCGGCCTCACGAGGTGGAAGGATCGAGGCATGAAGGTTCTCTCGATCCAGTCGGCCGTCGCGTACGGACACGTCGGCAACTCCGCCGCCGTCTTCCCTCTCCAGCGCATCGGTGTCGAGGTTCTCCCCGTTTACACGGTCAACTTCTCCAACCACACCGGCTACGGCGCATGGCGCGGGCCGCTCATCTCCCCCGACGACGTCGCCGCGGTGATCACGGGAATCGAAGAGCGCGGCATCTTCCCCGAGATCGACGTCGTGCTCTCGGGCTACCAGGGCGGCGAGGGCATCGCCGACGTCATCATCGACACCGTCGCGCGGGTGAAGAAGGCGAATCCGGATGCCGTCTACGCCTGCGACCCGGTCATGGGCAACGCCAAGTCGGGGTGCTTCGTGGCCCCCGCGATCCCCGAGCTCCTGCGCGAGCGCGTGGTCCCGGTGGCCGACATCCTCACCCCGAACCAGTTCGAGCTCGGCTTCCTCACCGGCACGGAGCCGGGCAGCATCGACTCGACCCTCGCCTCGGCCGACGCGCTGCGCGCTCGCGGTCCGCGGACGATTCTCGTCACCAGTGTCGAGCGTCCGGACCGCGAGGCCGACACGATCGAGATGATGGTCGTCGACGACAACGGTGCGTGGATCGTTCAGACGCCGCTCATCCCGATGAAGGCGAACGGATCGGGCGACGTCACGGCGGCGCTGTTCACCGCGCACTACCGCCGCAGCGGCCGTGACGCCGCCGATGCGCTGGCGCGCACGGCATCCAGCGTCTTCGACCTGCTGACCAACACCTACGAGTCCGGCTCCCGCGAGCTGCGCCTCATCGAGTCGCAGGAGGCCTACGCCCACCCGCGCCTGCAGTTCTCGGTTCGTCAGGTGCGCTGAGGCGCAGGTGACGGCTCAGCCGCCGTACACGTCCTCTGAGGCGGCTGTCCAGAGCGCCCCGTCCGCCGGGCAGAGGTGCGTCGCTCCGCGAGCCAGCATCCGAGTGGCGTCCGCCTCGGCGGCGCGCTTCTCTTCCGCCGTGATCGTCGGGTCGATGAGATATCGGTAGATGTCGGACTGGCCGACGTGGGTGCCCAGCAGAACGGCATCGACCGCGTGCGCGTTCAGGATCGCGACCTGGCAGGCCTCGAAGCCCAGCGACAGGGCGATCGTTTCGTCATCGACGGTCCACGGGCGGCCGGTCTCGGCGGCGATCGTCTTCTCTTCCTCGACGAACGCCTTCTGCTCCGGCGTGACGGCCGTGAGGGGGCTCGTGGGGTCGTCCGGCAGCTGCTGGGCGTCGGTGAAAGCGGTGAACTCGGCCATCAGCTCCGGACCGACGATCCGCTCGGCGGCCTCGCCATCGACGCGCACCGCTCCTTCGGGTGCGGACGTGGCCGCGGCTCCCTCGGTGACACATCCCGTGAGCAGCAGTGTCAGACCGACGAGGACCATCGAGGCCGACGCGAGAAGCGTGACGGGACGGGCGGTCATGGCCACACCGTAGCGCAGACCAGCCGTGCGCAATGTCGCCGCCCGCAGCGCTCAGCGATCCCAGGCCTCGGACACCGTGCGCCGCACGTCACCCAGCAACTGCGGCAGGGCCTTGGTCTTGGCGATGATCGGGAAGAAGTTCGCGTCGGACGCCCATCGCGGCACGATGTGCTGGTGCAGATGCGCGTCGACCCCCGCGCCGGCGATCGCCCCCTGGTTCATCCCCAGGTTGAACCCGTCGCAGTTCGAGACCGCACGCAGCACGCGCATCCCGCGCTGCGTGAGCGCGCCGATCTCGGCGACCTCTTCGTCGGTCGCCTGATCGTACGTGGCGATGTGACGGTACGGGCACACCAGCAGGTGACCCGAGTTGTACGGGAAGAGGTTGAGCAGGACATAGGCGGTCCTGCCTCGCGCGACGATCAGGCCGTCCTCGTCGGACTTGCCGGGAGCAGCGCAGAACGGGCAGTTCTGCTCCATGGGCTCCCGGCCGGCCGAGATGTACGCCATGCGGTGCGGAGTCCACAGCCGCTGGAACTCGTCGGGCACGCCCGGCAGGGTCGCCGCGTCGATCAGTTCCGCGTCGCCGGTCCCGGTGGCATCCGGGTCCGTCGTCACGCGAGGTCCTCGGCGGTGTTCACGAGCGTGCGGGCCGCGATCGCGCCGGTGATGCGTGACACAGCCTCATTGACCGGGATGCCGTTGAGCTGCGTGCCGTCACGGAACCGGAACGACACCGTGCCGTTCGAGCGGTCCTGCTCGCCGGCGATCAGCATGAGCGGCACCTTCTGGGTGGTGTGCGTGCGGATCTTCTTCTGCATGCGGTCGTCGCTGTGGTCGGCCTCGGCGCGGACGCCCTTGGTCTTGAGGTCGGCGACGATGCCCTGCAGGTAGTCACCGTATTCCGCGGCGACGGGCACGGCCACGACCTGTACGGGCGCGAGCCACACCGGGAAGGCACCCGCGTAGTGCTCGAGCAGGATCGCGAAGAAGCGCTCGACCGAGCCGAAGAGGGCGCGGTGGATCATCACGGGACGGTGCTTCTCGCCGTCGGGGCCGGTGTACTCGAGCTCGAAGCGCTCGGGCTGGTTGAAGTCGAGCTGGATCGTCGACATCTGCCAGGTGCGGCCGATCGCGTCGCGCGCCTGCACCGAGATCTTGGGGCCGTAGAACGCCGCCCCGCCCGGGTCGGGCACGAGCTCGAGGCCCGAGGCCTCGGCGACCTCGCGGAGGGTCTCGGTCGCCTCGGTCCAGAGAGCGTCGTCACCGATGAACTTCGGGTTGCCGTCCTCTTTGGTCGAGAGCTCGAGGTAGAAGTCGTTCAGGCCGTAGTCGCGAAGCGTCTGCAGCACGAAGTCGAGGCTGTGGGTCAGCTCGCCCTTCACCTGCTCGGCGGTGACGTAGATGTGCGTGTCGTCCTGGGTCATGCCGCGGACGCGTGTGAGGCCCGACAGGGTGCCGCTCTTCTCGTAGCGGTAGACCGATCCGAACTCGCTGAGGCGCAGGGGCAGCTCGCGGTAGCTGCGTCCGCGCGAGCGGAAGATCAGGTTGTGGAACGGGCAGTTCATCGGCTTCAGGTAGTACTCCTGGCCCTCGCGCGAGACGTGCCCGTCGGCATCCACGACCTCGTCGAGGACCATCGGGGGGTACATGCCGTCGGCGTACCACTGCAGGTGCCCGCTCGTCATGAACAGGTCGCCCTTGGTGATGTGCGGGGTGTTGACGACCTCGTAGCCGCTGGCGAGCAGGCGCTCACGCATGTAGCGCTCGATCTCGTAGCGGATGATGCCGCCCTTGGGATGGAACACCGAGAGTCCCGGCCCGATCTCGTCGGGGAACGAGAAGAGGTCGAGCTCTTTGCCGAGCTTGCGGTGGTCGCGCTTCGCCGCCTCCTCGAGACGGTGCTGGTACGCGCGCAGCTCGTCTTTGGTCGGCCACGCGGTGCCGTAGATGCGCTGCAGCTGCGGGTTCTTCTCGCTGCCGCGCCAGTAGGCACCGGCGATACGCGTGAGGTCCCAGCCGTTGCCGATCAGACGCGTGCCGGGAACGTGGGGTCCGCGGCAGAGGTCTTTCCACGCGGTCTCGCCGTCGCGCGTGACGTTGTCGTAGATCGTCAGCTCGCCGGCGCCGACCTCGACCGACGCGCCTTCGGCGGCCTCGGCGGATCCGCCCTTGAGACCGATCAGCTCGAGCTTGAACGGTTCGTCGGCGAGCTCGGCGCGCGCCTCGTCGTCCGTGACGACGCGGCGGACGAAGCGCTGATTCTCGCGGACGATGCGCTCCATCTCCTTCTTGATGACCTTGAGGTCCTCGGGAGTGAAAGGCTCATCGACCTGGAAGTCGTAGTAGAAGCCGTCGGTGACGGGCGGACCGATGCCGAGGTTGGCCTGCGGCTTCACGCGCTGGACGGCCTGGGCGAGCACGTGCGCCGTCGAGTGCCGCAGGATCGACAGGCCGTCGGCGCTGTCGATCGTGACGGGCTCCACCTCGTCGTCTGCCGTGACCGTCGTCGCGAGGTCTTTCAGCTCGCCGTTGACGCGCAGGGCGACAACCGAACGGTCGGGGAAGAGGGCGAAGCCATCGGCGGGAAAATCAGTCACAGCACATCTCCTGGAAGGGTCGGTTCCAGGCTACCGGGCGGGCGTGACCTCGACGGCACCGGACGTGCCGCATAGTGGAGCGGTGACTTTGGCCATCATCGGCGGCGTGCTCTGGATCCTCGGGATCATCGCGTTGCTCACCGGCGTCTTCCCCGCCGACGCCGCCCTTGCCGTCGCCGACCGCGTCTGGCCCATCCTGTTGTTCGTCGTCGCCGTCACGGTCGTGGCGGAGCTGGCGTCCAAGGCGGGGCTGTTCGATGTCGTCGCGGCCCGTCTCGCCCGGATCGCGCGGGGACGCACGGTGTGGCTGTGGGTCCTGGTGGTGGCGCTCGCGACGGTCGCGACGGCGTTCCTGTCGCTCGACACCACCGCCGTGCTGCTGACACCGGTCGTGGTCTCGATGGCCGTGGCGCGCAAGCTCGATCCCCTGCCCTTCGCCTTCGTCACCGTCGTGCTGGCGAACACCGCCTCGCTCGTGCTGCCCGTGTCGAACCTGACCAACCTGTTGGCATCCGAAGCCCTCGGGGGTGGGCACGATCCCGTCGCCTTCCTCGCGCTCCTCGGCCCCTCGGCGCTCATCGTGATCGCCGTGTCGGTCGTGGTGCTGACGGCGGTGTTCCTCCGTCGCCTGCCGAAGACGTATCCGGATGCCGTCTCCCCCGCCGTCGCCGACCGCCTGCTGCTGCGCGTTTCCGGTGTCGTCACCGTGGCGTTGCTGCCGCTGCTGGTCGTCGGTCTCGAACCGTGGATGCCGGCCCTCGGGGCCGCCGTCGTGCTCGTCGCGGCGTTCGCCTGGCGCGCGCCGCGGGCCCTCGGCATCCGGCTCGTCCCCTGGTCGCTCTTGGTGTTCGCCGGCGGTCTGTTCCTCGCCGTGGGCGCGCTGGAGGCGCTGGGCATCGGACGCGTCACCTCGGTGCTGGCCGGCACCGGTGACGACCTCGTCTCGCTCTGGCAGGTCGCCGGAGTCGGGGCCCTGGCGGCGAACGGGATCAACAACCTCCCGGCCTACCTCGCCCTCGAGTCGGTCGCGGGTTCGCCCGCGCGGTTGGCGGCCCTGCTCATCGGCGTCAACGCCGGGCCGATCGTCACGCCGTGGGCATCGCTCGCGACGCTGCTGTGGCACGACCGTCTCGTGGCGGCGGGTGTGGAGGTGAAGTGGGGACGCTTCATCGTTCTCGGCGCGGTGATCGCGCCCCTCATCCTGCTGCTCGGGGTGCTGCCCCTCGCCCTGTGAGCGTCAGTCCTCGTATGCGCGCGACCAGGCCTTGCGCGGCTCGATGAACCAGACGGCGAGTCCCGTGCGCAGACCGTAGGGGCGCCCCTCGTACGCGTGCGAGATGCGATCGACGTAGGGCAATGCGTCGTCTCCGTCGAGGCGTTCGACGGCCTCGCCGCGGATGAACGCCATGGCGTACGGGTTGTCCGCGCCGGTCACCGAGATCGCGACGCGAGGGTCGCGGCGGAGATTGCGGTCCTTCAACGCGTCGATCTCGGTGAAGAACATCACCCGCTCGCCGTCGACGCCCACCCACAGCGGAGTCGAGTGCGGGGATCCATCCCGCATGAGGGTCGCGAGGTGGGCGACCGCGGTCGTCTCGAAGAAGGGCTTGGTCTCGGTCCAGTCGCTCATAGAGGCCAGAACCGCGGAAACCCGGGAGACTATTCCCCGGCCAGCGGTTCGTTCGGCACCTCGCGGAAGATCATCTCCTCACGCTGCGTGCTCTCGCGCGGAGTGAACTCCTCCGGCTCCGGAATCACGTAGAGCCCGCGCCCCGAGTTGGCGTTGTACGTGAGGGCGTGCAGCCACGGAGCGCTCAGCTGGGGAGTCCGGCTCCCGTGGTACTTGAACACCAGCGAGACGTGCGGGTGGATGTAGACGGTCGTCCGCCCTCCCCCCGTGCTGATGTCGTCCTTCCATGTGAACGGGAAGCTCTCTCCCCGTCGCACCTTGGCCATGATGACCGCCTGCAGGTGCGCCAGGAGTCGATCCTCGAACTCCATCTTCGTGTTCCCGTCGTAGATGAAACGACCCACGCGGCACCTCCTCGCCGGCACCTCGGCACGCCGCGCATCTTCCGGCGAGAAGAAGTCGGACGCGGATGCCGGGGGTACCAGCCGCTCTCCTGCAACCTCTCGCGAGTCCGCCCCGACGGCAAACCCCCTTGCGCGCAGTTGCGGTTCGGGTACACCCTGTCGCGTTCAGTGGCCTGTCGGCGGGGTGCCCTCTCGCGAGATACGGAGGATCACACGGTCGCCGGGGCGCCGTTGGAGCTTTCGCACGATGGCCTCGAAGCCGAGGATCGCGCGGTACTGCAGGCCGTATTTCCGTCGGAGGGCCGAGTCGGCGCCGGCATCGTGGGTGGCGGCGCCGGCGACGCGTCCCGTCGCGACGACGGTGAGGGCGTCCGGGGCGATGGCACCCATCCGGCTGCATGGGCGGAGCGTCACCCGGGAGTCGTTTCGCAGCCGCTTGACCTTGCCGGTGTTGCGCTCGCTCGTCACGACGAGCTCGTCGCCGTCGCGTGCGATCCATACGGGCACGGCGACCTCGACGCCGTTGCGGCGGAAGGTTCCGAGAGAGACGAACGGCGACGCGGCGATCTCGCGCCAGTGCGTGTCGGGGACGGTCATGCGTCCACGCTATGCCCCGGGGCGACGAGCCGGTGGGGGCTTGCCGTCGCGGTTGTTCACACGATCGGAACACGATGCGAATACAGGCTGCCGTCGGAGACGTCAGCCTGGTTATGGGAGGTTTCGCATGTCACAGCATCACCTCGTCACACACGCATACGACTCGCACACCGGGTGGGTTCGCATCCCCCGCACCGAGCTGACCTCGCAGAGCGCCGAGGAGCTCCGCAGCCGGGGGTTCACCATGGTCCGGCTCCGACGGGGGATGTTCGGTTTCCGCGATGTCTCGATTCGTCGCTACCTTCGCGATCCTTCGCCGGCCGACACGTCTCCGACCGATGTCGTGCCCGCCGCGACGACGTCGACCACCGTCGCGTCATCGGTTCGCCACAGTGAGGCAGAGGATTTCCTCGTCGACCTCGTGCCGGCCGCGCCGCCTGCTCGCGGCTGACGTCAGCTCCGGGTGCCGCTCTCGCGGTCCCATTCGAGCGACTTCCACTGCAGGAACGAGCAGAGGTTGCCGGCGATGACGAGTTCGGCTGCGAGTGATGCGATGTCGTGGATGGAGAGCGTCAGGTCTTCGGGGCGTCCGGTGAGCGTCGCTTCCCACACCGGCTCGTCGTAGCCGCGCGGCTGCATGTAGATGGACGCCTTCGCGTTGCGGAGGTTCATGACCACGAGCCCCGTGTCTTGGCTGTCGGCGTCTTCTTGCTGGGCGACACGGATCGAACCGCTGACGATGTGTCCCTGAGCTTTGAACTCCTGTACCCACTGCTCGAGCTGCTCACGCGAGCGGCGCGGGGGCGAATCCTGAAGCTCATCCATACAAGAAAGGATGCCATGACCCACCGACATCACCTTCCTCAGCGATGCGTGATGGTTCGGAAACGAGAAAAACCCCCGGCGAGGCCGGGGGTTTCATTCGGTGCGCGATACTGGGATCGAACCAGTGACCTCTTCCGTGTCAGGGAAGCGCGCTACCGCTGCGCCAATCGCGCCTATACAGGCTGTTCAGTTGTGAAGCGAGGTGGCGACGGGATTCGAACCCGTGTAAACGGCTTTGCAGGCCGGTGCCTAGCCGCTCGGCCACGCCACCGTGTGTGGTTCGACCCACGTGTCGTGATCCCTCGTCGGTTTCCCTGACGAAGATCCCTTCACTCGAGCGGATGACGAGATTCGAACTCGCGACCCTCACCTTGGCAAGGTGATGCGCTACCACTGCGCTACATCCGCATTTCGTTCCCGGGGCTTGCCCCGAGCACTCGTAAGACATTACCCGATCTGAGCGATGGTGCAAAACCGGACGCGCCCCGGGTGTGTCTCGCCCCCGTGGTTCGGAGCACGTCGCGGCATCCGGTACGATCGTTGAGTCCCGTTCGGGACGAGGGCGATTGGCGCAGTTGGTAGCGCGCTTCCTTCACACGGAAGAGGTCATCAGTTCGAGTCTGGTATCGCCCACCACAGAAGCCCCCGGTTCTCACCGGGGGCTTCGTCGTTTTGCGGTGCCAATCGTCACGCAGAGTTCAGCAAGGGTGCGAAGGAGCGCTATGACTACCGAGGACAGGCCCGCCAACGAGGCGCCGGTGCCGATGGAGACGCAGGAGCAATCCTCGACCGTTCCGGAATCACGGGAACCTCAGCCCCGATGTGATGAGCAGGAAGCGGCAACGCATCCGACCCGAACGAGCATGGACAGGTTCTACCAGCGCATCGGGATGCCCATGATCGACCTGGGTTTCTCCCGCCCGATGAAGATCACTCTGTACGTCGTCGTGGCGACAATGGTGGTGATGTGGATCTGCCTCTATCTTGGCGCTGTCTGGACGGGGGTCGGGCTCTCGCCCCAGCTGGGGCGGCTCATCAATGGAGTCATCCTGTTCGTCGGTGCAGGTCTCCGACTCGCCGCGCATAATCAGCCCCATCCCCGGTGGAAGTTCGCGGACTTCCTCGGAAAGGTGCTCGCCTACTATGGGGCCTTCACGTTGCTGGTGCTGTTCGCATTCACCTGAGGTCGCGGGCATCGGTGGGCTGCTGAGGGTTTCGCTCAGCCCAGGGCCGCGCTCAGCGCGCGCCGTCCGCGTGCTCCGGAGGCCACGCCACCGAGAAGCGTTCGAAGACGATCTCGTCGTTGTCCTCGGACCACTCGCGTCCCAGGGCGGCCGAGATCCGCGTCCAGTAGCGGCGGTGCTCGGTGCGCCAGCTGTCGAGCGAGCGGTCATCCTCCCCCTCGTCGAAGGCGAAACCAGCATCCGCGCTCTCGAAGACGCCGAGACGCATCTCGGTCGTCCGCAGGATCGCTCGGGGCGTCCCGCGGCCGTCGCAGGCGATCCAGTGCGAGCCGATCCGCGGTAGTTGCTGGCCCTCGGCGATGTACTCCGCGACGAGCGACGAGGTGGCGCGCTTCTCCCCCTCCAGGACGCACGCGAGCAGCTCGTCGGCGAGTCTCTCGCTGTCGCCGAAGTGCTCGACGGTGTACTCGGGGCATGCGGCGACGGCGTCGGGGCGGGCGGCGGCGTAGTCCTGCCACATCCGAACGGACGCAGCGGTGTCGATGACGATGGGTGAGATGGTGCTCATCCATCCATCCTGACAGCCGTCGTCAGCCGCGCTTCCACCCGTAGCGTGCCGTCAGGGCTGCCGCGACCGTGTCGAAGCGCCGCCGATCGAGGGCGGCGGCCTCTCGGCGCATGCCCGCATCGTGCACGAGGTACAGCTGCTCGATGTCAACCCACGAGGGGCGCCGCTGGGGGTCCCACTCCCCCGTGCCGAGCGACAGATACTGCCGATCGCCGTCGTGCGGCTTGCTGGTCAGGCGCACAGCGTACGAGCGGGTGGCATCCGCTCGTCCGATGACGAGGACGGGGCGGTCCTTGCCGCGTCCGTCACGCTCCTCGTAGGGCACCCACGTCCAGACGATCTCGCCCCCGTCCGGCGCATTGTCGCGCTGAGGGGCGTACGAGAGCACGAGACGCCGCGGCGGGTCGATCTCGACCGTCTGTGTGCCGGCGGGCGCCGTGGAGGGCGGTGGGGGCGCAGAGGTGTTCCCGGCCGGCGCCGTCGAGCGGAACATCGCGAGGAATGCCGACACGAGACGAGAGGTGGTTCCCATGCCCCCACCCTAGGCATCGTCCGGCGGACTCCGATCGCGTCCCCCTCAGCGGCTCGGGCGAAAAGAGAGACGGGGCGCCACCGACGAATCGGCGACGCCCCGTCCGGGGTGAAGAAGGTCAGGCGCGGGCGTCGCTGAGGACGTATCCCTCTTCGCCGTGGACCACGGTGTCGATGCCGGCGATCTCGTCCTCGTTCTTGACGCGGAAGCCGATCGTCTTCTCGATCGCGAAGCCGATGATGAAGGCGAGCACGAAGGAGTACACCAGGACCGCGAGGGCCGCGATCGCCTGCACGATCAGCTGATTGAACGAACCGCTGTTGATGAGGCCGGTGCCGGTGGCGAAGATGCCGAGGTACAGCGTTCCGAGCAGACCGCCGACGAGGTGGATGCCGACCACGTCGAGCGAGTCGTCGAAGCCGAGCTTGAACTTCAGCTCGATCGCCAGGGCGCAGACGGCACCGGCGACCAGGCCGAGCACGATGGCCCAGATCGGCGTGAGGGCGGCACAGGCCGGGGTGATGGCGACGAGACCGGCGACGGCACCCGAGGCGGCGCCGACCGAGGTGGGCTTGCCGTCCTTGATCTTCTCGACGATCAGCCACGACAGCAGGGCTGCGGCGGGAGCGGCGATGGTGTTGACGAACGCGAGGGCGGCCGTGTTGTCGGCGGCGAGCTCGGAGCCCGCGTTGAAGCCGAACCAGCCGAACCACAGCAGGCCGGCGCCCAGGAGCACGAACGGCGGGTTGTGGGGGACGTGCGCGCCCTTCTGGAAGCCGACGCGCTTGCCGAGGACGAGGGCGAGGGCGAGGGCTGCGGCACCGGCGTTGATGTGCACCGCGGTTCCACCGGCGAAGTCGATCGCGCCGACGCCGAAGACGTCCTGGAGGCCGTGGGTGATCCAGCCGCCGTACGAGAACGAGCCGTCCTCGGCGAGGCCGAAGTTGAACACCCAGCTCGCGACCGGGAAGTAGACGACGGTCGACCAGATGAGGGCGAAGATCATCCAGGAGCCGAACTTGGCGCGGTCGGCGATGGCGCCCGAGACCAGAGCGACCGTGATGATGGCGAACGTGGCCTGGAAGGCGACGAAGGCGAGCGGCGGGTAGGCCGCGCCCTCAGGTGCGGTGAGGACGCTGGAGAGACCGAACTCGTTCCAGTCGATCATCCAGGGGAGCTGGGTGACGCCGGCGTCGGTCGCGGGGAAGGCGATCGCGTAGCCGTAGAGCACCCACAGCACGCCGATCAGGCCCATGGCGCCGAAGCTCATCATCATCATGCTGATGACGCTCTTGGCCTTGACGAGACCGCCGTAGAAGAACGCGAGTCCTGGCGTCATGAGCAGCACGAGGGCGGCTGCTAGCAGGATGAATGCGGTGTTGCCTTGATCCATCTCGGAGGAAACCTCTCTGCAGGGACGCAGGTGTAGCGTCGGGTCCCCCCAGTGTTCCCAGCCCCGGTTTCCATCTCCGTTCGAGAGGTGTTACGGGGACGTTACAGCGTTCGGCCTCACGTAAACATCGCGTTTCGCGTGGCCGGGAGCCACGCATGAGCACGCTGAATCAGGAGTGTGTGAGCGCGACGAGCCGCGACGTGGCGCGCAAGTACTTCTTGCGGTAGCCACCCGCGAGCATCTCCTCGCTGAAGACCGTGTTCAAGGGGACACCGGTCGCCCGGATCGGGATCTGCGCGTCGTAGGCGCGGTCGATGAACGCGACGAGGCGCAGCGCGGCCGACTGATCGTGCAGAACCTGCACGTCGCGCAACCCGATCGTGTCGACACCGTCGATCAGACGGATGAAACGCGAGGGGTGCACCCGCGCGAGGTGTCCGACGAGGTCGGAGAACGCGTCATCGGATGCCACGCCCGCCGCCGCCGCGGCATCCATCTCCCGCCGGTACTCGTCGTCGTCGAGCACCTTCGCCTCGCCGTCGATGGCACGCTGACGGAAGTCGGTGCCGTCGATGCGGATGGTGCGGAAGCTGTCGGACATCGACTGGATCTCGCGCAGGAAGTCCTGCGCCGCGAAGCGTCCCTCGCCCAGGGCGTTGGGCGGGGTGTTGGAGGTCGCCGCCAACCGCGTTCCGGATGCCACGAGCTCGCCGAGCAGACGGGTCATGACCATCGTGTCGCCCGGGTCGTCGAGCTCGAACTCGTCGATGCAGAGGAGGTCGCTGCCGCGGAAGAGCTCCACGGCCTTGGCGTAGCCGAGCACGCCCACGAGTGCGGTGTACTCGATGAAGGACCCGAAGTACTTCCGACGCGCGGGCATCGCGTGGTAGATCGACGCGAGCAGGTGCGTCTTCCCGACGCCGAAGCCGCCGTCGAGATAGACGCCGGGCTTGACCGGCGCGACCTTCTCGGCGCGGCGGAAGAACCCGCCCTTCTTCGCGGGGGCGGACTGCGTGCCGGCGAACGCCTGGAGCAGCTCCTTCGCCTCCTGCTGCGAGGGGTACGCGTCATCCGCTCGATAGGACTCGAAGGTCGCGCCGTCGAACTGCGGAGGCGGGACGAGCGCGTTCACCATCTCGGCGCCGGTGACCGCGGGCTCGCGCTCGGTGAGGTGGATGAGGCCGGTCGGAGAGGAAGTGGAGGTCATGGCCGTCCTGTGTCCAAGTCTTACGGGGAGGGTGCGTGCCCCATGCCGCGGATCTAGGGTCGATGGTGCGGTGTCCACCCTATGCCGCCGTATCCGCCCCCTTGACCGAGGAGATTCTCGTGACCGTCGAGTTCGACACCAGCTCCCCCAAGTTCGCCGACTACGCCGAGCCCGGACGGCTCGTCACCGGCGAGTGGCTCGAGCAGCGTCTCGGTCAGCCGGGACTGGTGGTCGTCGAGTCCGACGAGGACGTCCTCCTCTACGAGACCGGCCACATCCCCGGGGCCGTGAAGGTCGACTGGCACACCGAGTTGAACGACCCGGTCGTGCGCGATTACGTCGACGGAGAGGGCTTCGCGAAGCTGCTGAGCGGCAAGGGCATCTCGCGCGACGACACGGTCGTCATCTATGGCGACAAGAACAACTGGTGGGCCGCCTACGCGCTCTGGGTGTTCTCGCTGTTCGGGCACGACGACGTCCGTCTGCTCGACGGTGGACGTGACAAGTGGATCGCCGAGGGACGCCCCCTCACCACCGACAAGCCGGTGGTCGAACCCACCGCGTATCCGGTCGTCGAGCGCGACGACACCGTGCTGCGCGCCTACAAGGACGACGTGCTGGCCCACCTCGGCAACCCGCTGATCGACGTGCGTTCTCCCGAGGAGTACTCCGGCGAGCGCACCTCCGCCCCCGCCTACCCCGAAGAGGGAGCCCTGCGCGCGGGCCACATCCCGAGCGCGCAGAGCGTTCCGTGGGCGAAGGCCGTGGCCGAGGACGGCGGCTTCAAGTCCCGCGAAGAACTGGATGCCATCTACCGCGACGGCGCGGGACTGTCGGACGGCGACAAGATCGTGGCGTACTGCCGCATCGGCGAGCGCTCGAGCCACACCTGGTTCGTGCTCAAGCACCTCCTCGGCTTCGAGGACGTCCGCAACTACGACGGGTCCTGGACCGAGTGGGGCAGCGCGGTCCGCGTCCCGATCGTCTCGGGCGCGGAGCCGGGCGAGGTCCCTTCCCGCTGAGCCCGCGCGGCGCGGGCGTGGGAGGATGACGGAGATGTCCGAGACAACCCTCCCCGCCCGTCTGGCCGAGATCCGCGACGAGTTCCTCGAACTCGACGAGCCCGACCGCCTGCAGTTGCTGCTGGAGTATTCGCAGGAGCTCCCCGACGTTCCGGACGAGTACGCCGACCACCCGGAGTTGCAGGAGCGCGTGGCCGAGTGCCAGTCCCCGGTCTTCATCATCGTGACGGTCGACGACGCCGATCGGGTGGCGATGCATGCCACCGCCCCCGCGGAGGCGCCGACCACCCGGGGCTTCGCCAGCATCCTGGCGCAGGGGCTCACCGGACTGAGCGCCGACGAGGTCCTCGCCGTGCCCGACGACTTCCCCCAGAGCATCGGTCTCACCCGCGCGGTCAGCCCGCTGCGGATCGCGGGAATGACGGGTATGCTCATGCGCGCCAAACGCCAGGTCCGCGCCAAGCGCGGTGCCTGAGCGTCGGCATCCGGTCAGTCCGCGGCGAGACCCTGCCGGCGCACCCAGTCCTGGATCGCTCGGGTGAAGCGCGACTCGTCGTAGTTCCAGAGCTTGGTGTGGCGCGCCACGTCGAACGTCTCCATCGTGACGAGATCCGGCCGCGCGGCCGCCAGCGCGTGCGAGGCATCGCTCGGGACGAAGCCGTCGTCGTCGCTGTGCAGGATGAGCACCGGATGCCGGAGCTCGGCCGCGTGGGTCACCCGGTCGAGGCGGTCGAGGGGGATGGCGTCGCCCCCGCGCACGAGGCGCGCACCCCAGCGCGAGCCGAGGATGCGTTCCGTGAGGCTCAAGACCGGGGCGGGGAGCTTCAGCAGCCGGCTCTGGTAGCGCAAGACCGTTCGCCAGTCCACGACGGGCGACTCGAGGATGAGCCCGGCGATGGCGTCTCGGTGCGACGACAGGGCTTCGGCCTGCAGACACATCGCTCCGCCCATCGACCAGCCCATGAGGAGCACGCGCCGCGCCCCGTGGTGCAGGGCGTACTCGATGGCGGCCTCGACGTCGCGCCATTCGGTGGCGCCGAGGGCATAGGTTCCGCTGGCGCTCTGGGGAGCTTCGCCGTCATTGCGGTAGGACACCGCGAGCGACGTGATGCCGAGGGCGTGGAAGGTCGGGATGGCGCGGAGCGTCTCGGCTCGCGTCGTCCCCCGTCCGTGCACCTGGATGACCCACAGGTCGGAGTCGCCGTCCGCGGGGAACTCCCACGCGGGGCAGGAACCGACCGGGGTGTCGATCTCCACCGACAGCACGGGGAGGCGCAGGTCCTCGGGTCGGTCGAAGTACCAGCCGCTGAAGGCCGCCTCGGCGGCGAGGCTGCCGTCGGACGGGACATGGGTGAGGAGCTTGCGGGTGACGGTCTTCCCGTCGTCCGCCACGACCGATCCCAGGCGGAGGTAGTCGGAGGTGCCGGTGGTGAAGAGCCCGTAACGTCCGGGCAGAGCGGTGTCGGCGGTGCGCTCGAGCGTGACCGTCTGCGCCGCGGCATCCAGAGACACGATGCGCGTGTTCGGGACACGACCCGCGGGGGTCACGATGGTTCGGGCCATCCGTAGCGAGACGGCGCTCAGCGCGGTCGCGCTCGCCGCGGCGGCGACCGCGAGCGCGGAGATCCCGATGCGTGCGATCAACGCCTTTCCTCTCGAGGGGCGGGACCGCGCGGCGCGCCTGGGAGCGTTCATCGAGGCCTCACTCTAGTCTGTGGCCGTGACTGACCTGGGCTCCCCCGAGGCGTCGGCCCCCTTCGCCCGGGCGATCGAGGAGGTGCACGCCGCGACGTTCCGCGACGATTTCGTCGTCCGCGAGATCCCCTCCCCCGCGGGGCTCGCGCCGCATTCCCTCGCGCTGGCCGGCGATGTCCGACCCGAAGAGCACTCGACGGATTCGCCGTTCGGTACCGGACGCTTCATCCTCCTCCACGACCCCGACGAGCCCGATGCCTGGGGCGGGGCGTGGCGTGTGGTCTGCTTCGCACAGGCGCCCCTGGAGCCCGAGATCGGCATCGATCCGCTGCTCGCCCAGGTGGCGTGGTCCTGGCTCATCGATGCGCTCGACTCCCGCGGAGCCGAACGCCACTCGGAGTCGGGCACCGCCACCAAGACCCTCTCGACAGGCTTCGGGGCGCTCGCGTCCCAGGGCGAGGGGTCGCAGATCGAACTTCGCGCGTCATGGTCGCCGCGCGGTCCCATCCGCCCCCATCTCGACGCGTGGGCGGAACTCGTATGCATGCTCGCCGGCCTCCCCCCGGGGTCGGAGGGCGTCGCCGTCTTCGGAGCCCGGAGGCCCACCCGTGGTTGAGTACTTGGTCATCGAGGATGCCGCCGGTCTGGTGTCGGCATCCGATCGTCTTGCGGCGGGCACCGGCCCGGTCGCGGTCGACGTCGAGCGCGCGTCGGGGTTCCGCTACTCCCAGCGGGCGTACCTCATCCAGGTGTTCCGCCGCGAAGCGGGCGTCTTCCTCTTCGACCCGTCGACGATCGAGGACTTCACGCCGCTGCAGGCCGCGCTCGCCGACGTCGAGTGGGTGTTCCACGCGGCGAGCCAGGACCTGCCGTCGCTGCGCGAGCGGGGTCTCGAACCCCCGCGCATCTTCGACACCGAGCTGGGCGCACGCCTGCTCGGTCACGAGCGCGTCGGTCTCGGCGCCGTCGTCGAGCAGACACTCGGTATCACGCTCGCCAAGGCCCACTCGGCGGCGGACTGGTCGACGCGTCCCCTTCCGGCATCCTGGCTCGAATACGCCGCCCTCGACGTCGAGCATCTGATCGACGTCCGTGACGCCCTGGTCGCAGAGCTCGAGGAGCAGCAGAAGACCGACTTCGCCCGTCAGGAGTTCCAGGCCGTCCTCGAGCGCCTGCCCAAGCCGGCGCGGGAGGACCCGTGGCGACGCATGAGCGGACTGCACACGGTGCGGGGTCGTCGGGCCCTCGCCGTCGCCCGGGCTCTCTGGCAGGCCCGTGAGGAGTACGCCCGTGAGCAGGACGTCGCCCCGGGGCGTCTCGTGCCCGATCGCGCGCTCATCGCCGCCGTGTTGGCCGATCCCTCGAGCAAGCAGGCGCTCGCGGGGGTCAAGGAGTTCAACGGCCGCGCCAGTCGCACCCAGCTGGATCGCTGGTGGAACGCGATCGTCGCCGGTCGCGAGGTCACCGATCTTCCGCCGGATCGTGTCGCCAGCGACACGCTCCCCCCGCCGCGCGCCTGGATCGACCGCAACCCGGAAGCCGATCGTCGGTTGAAGGCCGCTCGTCCGGCCGTGGAGGCGCGCGCCGAAGAGCTGAACATGCCCACGGAGAACCTCCTCACTCCCGAGACGCTGCGTCGTGTGGCGTGGGCGCCGCCCGCCGAGGTCACCGTCGAGACCATCGGGGCGGCACTGTCCGATCTCGGTGCGCGCCCCTGGCAGATTGACCAGACTGCACAGGTGATCGCGGATAGCTTTGTAGCTTCCCTCAACGACGTCAACGACGACTCCGGGGCGGGTTCGTAGGTTCGGACAACCGATTCCTCCCGTGGAATCCGCCTTCCTAGGCTGGGGTCATCCCAAACTTTGGAGGCAGAGTGGCCGAGATGACGGACGTCTTCTTCGTCGACGGAATGCGCACCCCTTTCGGGCGCGCCGGCGAGAAGGGCATGTACTGGAACACCCGCGCGGACGACCTGGTCGTCAAGGCGATCATCGGGTTGATGGAGCGCAACGGCGACGTGCCGAAGGACCGGATCGACGACGTGGCGATCGCCGCGACCTCGCAGACCGGTGACCAGGGGCTGACCCTCGGTCGCACGGCGGCGATCCTCGCGGGTCTGCCGATGACCGTGCCGGGCCTCGCGATCGAGCGGATGTGCGCCGGCGCCATGACGAGCGTGACGACCATGGGCGCCTCGATCGGTGTCGGCATGTACGACCTCGCTCTCGCGGGCGGCGTCGAGCACATGGGGCGGCACCCCATCGGGGGCAACGTCGACCCGAACCCTCGTTTCGTGGCCGAGAAGCTCGTCGACCCGGGCGCTCTCAACATGGGCGTCACCGCTGAGCGCATCCACGACCGGTTCCCCCACCTGACGAAGGAGCGCGCCGACCGCTTCGGCGCCGCGAGCCAGCACAAGGTCCAGGCCGCGTACGAGGCCGGCAAGATCCAGCCCGACCTGGTGCCGGTCGCCGTCAAGGACGCCGAGGGTGCGTGGGGTCTCGCGACCGAGGACGAGGGCCGCCGCCCCGAGACCACCGTCGAGGGCCTTGCGACGCTGAAGACGCCGTTCCGCCCCCACGGCCGGGTGACCGCCGGTACCTCGTCGCCCCTCACCGACGGGGCGACCATCAGCCTCCTCGCCGGTGCCGACGCCGTGAAGGAGTTCGGTCTCGCCCCCAAGATGCGCATGGTGTCGTTCGCCTTCGCCGGCGTCGAGCCCGAGATCATGGGCATCGGTCCGATCCCGTCGACCGAGAAGGCGCTGAAGAAGGCCGGACTCACGATCGACGACATCGGGCTCTTCGAGCTCAACGAGGCCTTCGCGATCCAGGTCATCTCGCTGCTCGATCACTTCGGCATCGCCGACGACGACCCCCGCGTCAACCCGTGGGGCGGTGCGATCGCCCTGGGCCACCCGCTCGCGGCATCCGGAGTCCGTCTCATGATCCAGCTGGCCGCGCAGTTCGCCGAGCGCCCCGACGTGCGTTACGGCCTCACCGCCATGTGCGTGGGTCTGGGCCAGGGCGGCTCGGTCATCTGGGAGAACCCGTTCTTCGACGGAAAGAAGAAGCGCAAGTGACCGACAACATCTCCCGCGCCTACGCAGACATCGACTTCTCGCCCCTCGACGCCCTCACCGGCGACGAGGTCGTGACCCACTCCCCCGTCCGTGACGTGCGGCTTCCCTCGGGGAACGTGCTCGCGCTGATCACGCTCGACAACGGGCGCGACCACACCCGACCCAACACGCTGGGGCCGGCGACGCTCGCAGAGCTCGGCGAGACCCTCGCGACGCTGAAGCGTCGCGCGGCGGCGGGCGAGATCCACGCCGTCGCGATCACCGGCAAGCAGTACATCCTCGCCGCCGGTGCCGACCTGTCCGACGTCGCGAAGCTGCCCTCCAAGGAGGTCGCCCGCCTCATCGCGCAGCGCGGACACCAGGTGATCGGCTCGCTGTCCGAGCTGGGCGTCCCCTCGTTCGCGTTCGTCAACGGCCTCGCCCTCGGCGGCGGCCTCGAGATCGCGCTGAACTCGACCTACCGCACGGTCGACTCGTCCGCTGCGGCGATCGCCCTTCCCGAGGTGTTCCTCGGCATCATCCCCGGCTGGGGCGGTGCCTACCTGCTGCCGAACCTCATCGGCATCGAGAATGCGCTCGAGGTCGTCATCTCGAACCCGCTCAAGCAGAACCGCATGCTGAAGCCCCAGCAGGCCCTCGACCTCGGGATCATGGATGCCATCTTCCCGGCGGCCAGCTACCTCGAGGACTCGCTGCGGTGGGCCGACGGCGTGCTGACCGGCCGCGTCAAAGTCGAGCGCAAGAACGAGCCGGGCAAGCTCGAGCGCCTCACCAAATGGCCCATCGCGATCAAGATGGCGCGCGGCATGCTCGAGTCCAAGATCGGTACCGTCCCCCGCTCCCCCTACGTCGCGCTCGATCTGCTCGACAAGGCGAAGAGCGGCACGAAGGCGGAGGGCTTCGCCCGCGAGGACGAGGCGCTGGCCGACCTCATCACGGGCGACCAGTTCGCGGCATCCATGTACGCCTTCGACCTCGTGCAGAAGCGCGCGAAGCGTCCGGTCGGGGCTCCCGACAAGGCGCTGGCGAAGAAGGTCACGAAGGTCGGCGTCATCGGCGCGGGTCTCATGGCCTCGCAGTTCGCGCTGCTGTTCGTGCGCCGGCTGCGGGTACCCGTCATCATCACCGACCTCGATCAGGGACGCGTCGACAAGGGCGTGGCATCCATCCACGAGGAGATCGGCAAGCTCGAGGCCAAGGGGCGCCTCGACGGCGACACCGCCAACCAGCTGCGCGCCCTCGTGCACGGCACGACCGACCGGAGCGAGTTCGCGGACTGCGACTTCGTCATCGAGGCCGTGTTCGAGGAGGTCGGCGTCAAGCAGGAGGTGTTCTCGGCCATCGAGAAGATCGTCGCCGAGGATGCGATCCTCGCCACCAACACCTCCTCTCTCTCGGTCGCCGAGATCGGGTCGGTGCTGCAGCACCCCGAGCGCCTCGTCGGTTTCCACTTCTTCAACCCCGTCGCGGTCATGCCGCTCATCGAGGTCGTGAAGACGGATGCCACCTCCGACGCCGCGCTGTCGACGGCGTTCGTCGTCGCGAAGGGCCTGGGCAAGAACGCGGTGCTCACTGCCGACGCGCCCGGCTTCGTCGTGAACCGTCTGCTGGCCAAGGTCATGGGAGAGGCCGCGCGCGCGGTCTACGAGGGCACGCCGATCACGGTCGTCGAGAAGGCGTTCGCGCCCCTCGGCCTGCCGATGGGGCCATTCCAGCTCATCGACCTCGTCGGCTGGAAGGTCGCCGCGCACGTGCAGGACACGATGGCGCACGCGTTCCCCGACCGGTTCTTCGCCTCGGAGAACTTCCACGAGCTCGCCGCGCTCCCCGAGGTCGTCGAGAAGGACAAGGGCGGCCGCGTGACCGGCTGGACGAAGGCCGCGCAGAAGGTGCTCGTCACCGGCAAGACGCCCGTTGCGCCTGAGACGATCCTCGCCCGCGTACAGGACGGCCTCGCGCAGGAGATCAAGATCATGCTCGACGAGGGCGTGGTCCCCGAGGTGCAGGACATCGACCTGTGCCTCATCCTCGGCGCCGGCTGGCCGTTCATCGATGGTGGAGCCTCGCCCTACCTCGACCGCGAGGGGGCGTCGGAGCGCGCCTTCGGCGACACGTTCCACCACCCGCCCGTCCGCGGCATCGGGGGCTGAATCCCGGACACACCGAAGCGGCGCCGTCCCCCGAGGGGCGGCGCCGTCGTCGTTCGTGCGGGTCGAGCGCCGTCACCAGAACAGGCTGTGCGACGAGAACAGCGCGTTCGTCACCGTTTCGGCCTGTTCTCGGTGCATCGCCTGTTCTGGTGACGGCGACGCGCGCCCGCGGTACGACCACGGCACGATCGCGAGAACAGGCTGTGCGACGAGGACAGGGCGTTTGTCGCCGTTTCGGCCTGTTCTCGTCGCCTCCCCGGTTCTGGTGACGGCGGATCGGCGCCGAACACGCAGAACGGGCCGGGACGTCGGCATCCCGGCCCGTTTCGCGGTCGCTCCGGCGCTCAGGGACGCGACTTCTCCCACTCCTCGATCGTCGGGATCGAGCCGGTCGGCGTCTGCCGTGCCATGGGGATGCGGGTGCCGAGCACCTGGGCCACCACATCGTGGGCGATCTTGGATGCCGTGAGACCGGCATCCTCGAGGATCTGCTCGCGCGTGGCGTGATCGATGAACTCGTCGGGGATGCCGAGCTCGTCGACCGCCGTGTCGACACCGGCCTCGCGCAGCACCTGGCGCACGCGCGTGCCGACACCGCCGACGCGGATGCCGTCCTCGATCGTGATGACGAGGCGGTGCTCGCGCGCGAGGTCCACGATCGACGGTTGCACCGGGATGGCCCATCGCGGGTCGATGACCGTGGCCCCGATGCCCTGCGCCTTGAGCCGCTCGGAGACCTCCAGAGCCAGGTGGACCATCGGGCCGATGCCGACCAGGAGCACATCTTCACCCGAACCGCGACTGAGCACGTCGACACCGTCGTGCAGGCGCTCGATCGCCTCGACGTCGTCGTTGACCTTGCCCTTGGGGTAGCGCACGACGGTGGGGGCGTCCTCGACCGCCGTGGCCTCGCGGAACACCTCGCGCAGGCGCGCCGCGTCGCGCGGAGCGGCGATGCGGATGCCGGGGACCAGCTGCAGCATCGCGAGATCCCAGATGCCGTGATGGCTCGGGCCGTCGGGGCCGGTCACGCCGGCGCGGTCCAGGACGAAGGTGACGCCGGCCTTGTGCAGGGCGACGTCCATCATGACCTGATCGAACGCGCGGTTCATGAAGGTGGCGTAGATGGCGACGACAGGGTGCAGGCCGCCGAACGCGAGGCCGGCGGCGGATGCCACGGCGTGCTGCTCGGCGATACCGACGTCGTACACCCGCTGCGGGAAGCGGTCGGCGAATTTCTGCAGGCCGGTGGGGCGCAGCATCGCCGCCGTCATGGCGATGACGTCGTCGCGCTCGGCGCCGACCGCGACGAGTTCGTCGGCGAAGACGTCGGTCCACTGCAGTCCACCGCCCGAGCCCAGTGCCTCTCCGGTGATGGGGTCGATCTTGCCGACCGCGTGGAACTGATCGGCCTCATCGCTCATGGCCGGGGCGTACCCGCTGCCCTTGTCGGTGATCGCGTGGACGATGACCGGGGCGCCGTACGACTTGGCGAGCTCGAGGGTCTCGATGAGCGACTCGAAGTCGTGGCCGTCGATGGGGCCGAGGTACTTGATGTCGAGGTTGCTGTAGAGCGCCTCGTTGTTCGTGAACCGTGAGAGGAAACCGTGGGTGCCCCCACGGACGCCGCGATAGACGGCGCGGGCCGCGGGCCCCAGGCGGCGGAACAGCGTGTCGGAGCCGCGGTGCAGGGTGCGGTACGCCTCGTTCGTGCGGACACGGTTGAGGTAGCGCGCCATGCCGCCGATGGTGGGGGCGTACGAGCGGCCGTTGTCGTTGACGACGATGACGAGGTTCCGGTCGTTGTCGTCGCTGATGTTGTTCAGCGCCTCCCACGTCATTCCGCCCGTGAGGGCGCCGTCGCCCACGACGGCGACCACGTGACGGTCTCGGCGACCGGTGCGGCTGAACGCCCGCGAGACGCCGTCCGCCCAGCTCAGGGAGCTCGACGCGTGGGATGACTCGACGACGTCGTGCTCGCTCTCGGAGCGCTGGGGGTATCCGGCGAGGCCTCCGCGCGAGCGGAGCTTCTCGAAGTCCTGACGACCGGTCAGGATCTTGTGCACGTAGGACTGGTGGCCGGTGTCGAAGATGATGGGGTCGGCGGGGGAATCGAAGACCTTGTGGAGGGCGATGGTGAGCTCGACCACGCCGAGGTTCGGTCCGAGGTGGCCGCCGGTGCGGGCGACATTCTCGACGAGGAAGGATCGCACCTCTGCAGCCAGCTGACGCAGCTCGTCGGGGGTCAGGGCGTCGAGGTCGCGGGGTCCGTGGATGCCGGGTAGGAGAGCCATGTGACTCCTCTCGTGCGGTGCGCGCAGAGGTCTGCGCGTCTGTCGATTCTAGTCTCCGGGGGCGCGAAGGGCCCGGCAACGGCTTGCCGTCCGGGGACGAGTAGTGTTCGCTCCTCGCCCGGAAAACAGCAGGTGCCCCGGGAGCACGAAGCTGCCGGGGCACCTGCCGATCGCTGATCAGACCAGCGAACGCAGCACGTACTGCAGGATGCCGCCGTTGCGGTAGTAGTCGGCCTCACCGGGGGTGTCGATGCGGACCACGGCGTCGAACTCGATGGTCTGCTTGCCCTCGGGCGAGAACTCGCTCGGCTCGGCCGTGACCTTCACGGTCTTCGGCGTGACGCCCTCGTTGAGCTGTTCGAGGCCCGTGATCGAGACGATCTCGGTGCCGTCGAGGCCCAGCGACTTCCAGCTCTCGCCGGCCGGGAACTGCAGCGGCACGACGCCCATGCCGATGAGGTTCGAGCGGTGGATGCGCTCGAAGCTCTCGGTGATGACGGCCTTGACGCCCAGGAGGTTCGTCCCCTTGGCCGCCCAGTCGCGCGACGAGCCCGATCCGTACTCCTTGCCGCCGAAGATGACGAGCGGGGTGCCCTGAGCCTGGTAGTTCTGGCTCGCGTCGTAGATGTACGACTGCGGGCCGCCCGCCTGGGTGAAGTCGCGGGTGTAGCCACCCTCGATGATCTGACCGTCGTTGACGGCGGCGACCATCTCGTTCTTCAGGCGGATGTTGGCGAACGTGCCGCGGATCATGACCTCGTGGTTGCCACGGCGCGAACCGTAGGAGTTGAAGTCCTTCTGCGCGACGCCGTGCTCGGTCAGGTACTGCGCGGCGGGGGTGCCCGCCTTGATGTTGCCGGCCGGGCTGATGTGGTCGGTGGTGACCGAGTCGCCCAGCGTCGCCATCACGCGCGCACCCGTGATGTCGGTGACCGGCGCGGGCTCCATCGACATGCCGTCGAAGTACGGCGCCTTGCGCACGTAGGTCGAGTCGGCGTCCCACTCGAAGACCGGACCGGTCGGGGTGGGCAGGTTCTTCCAGCGCTCGTCACCCTCGAAGACGGTGGCGTACTGCTGGATGAACTGCTCGCGCGAGATCGACGCGTCGATGATGGTCTGCACCTGGTCGGGCGCGGGCCAGATGTCCTTCAGGAAGACGTCGTCGCCGTTCTGGTCCTTGCCGAGGGCGTCGGTCTCGAAGTCGAAGTTCATCGAGCCGGCGAGGGCGTACGCGACCACCAGGGGCGGGGAGGCCAGGTAGTTCATCTTCACGTCGGGGCTGATGCGCCCCTCGAAGTTGCGGTTGCCCGAGAGGACGGCGGTGACGGCGAGGTCGTTCTCGTTGATGGCCTCGGAGACCTCTTCGATGAGCGGACCCGAGTTGCCGATGCAGATCGTGCAGCCGTAGCCGACGGTGTAGAAGTCGAGGCCTTCGAGCGCCTTGTCGAGGCCGGACTTCTCGTAGTAGTCGGTGACGACCTTCGAGCCCGGGCCGAGCGTCGTCTTGACCCACGGCTTGCGCTTGAGGCCCTTGTCGACGGCGTTCTTGGCGAGAAGACCCGCCGCGATCATGACGGAGGGGTTCGAGGTGTTGGTGCACGAGGTGATGGCGGCGAGGGTGACCGCGCCGTTGTCGAGCAGGTAGGACTGCCCGTCGGGGGTGGTGACCTTGACCGGGTTCGATGCGTTCACGGGGTGGCCCGAAGAGATGAGCACCTCGCTGCCCGTGACGTCCTCCTCCTCTTCGCCGGGAACCGCGCCCGGGTCGGATGCCGGGAAGGTGCCGTCGACCTCGAGATCGACGATCGAGTCCGAGACCGAGGCATCCGCGTAGTTCAGGATGTCCTTCTCGAACTGCGACTTCGCCTCGGAAAGGAGGATGCGGTCCTGCGGGCGCTTGGGCCCGGCGATGGAGGGGACGACCGTCGAGAGGTCGAGCTCCATGTACTCGCTGAACACGAGTTCGCGGGACGGGTCGTGCCAGAGCTTCTGCTCCTTGGCGTACGCCTCGACGAGGGCGACGGTCTGCTCGTCGCGGCCGGTCAGGCGCAGGTAGTCGAGCGTGACGTCGTCGATCGGGAACATGGCGGCGGTCGAGCCGAACTCGGGGCTCATGTTGCCGATCGTGGCGCGGTTCGCGAGCGGCACCGAGGCCACGCCCTCACCGTAGAACTCGACGAACTTGCCGACCACACCGTGCTTGCGCAGCATGTCGGTGATGGTGAGGACCACGTCGGTCGCGGTGACGCCGGCCGGGATCTCGCCGCTCAGCTTGAAGCCGACGACGCGCGGGATGAGCATCGACACGGGCTGGCCGAGCATGGCCGCCTCGGCCTCGATGCCGCCGACGCCCCAGCCCAGGACGCCCAGGCCGTTGACCATCGTGGTGTGCGAGTCGGTGCCGACGCAGGTGTCGGGGTACGCGCGGAGAACGCCGTCGACCGACCGGTCGTAGATGACCTTCGCCAGGTGCTCGATGTTCACCTGGTGGACGATGCCGGTGCCCGGGGGGACGACCTTGAAGTCGTCGAAGGCGGTCTGGCCCCAGCGCAGGAACTGGTACCGCTCGCCGTTGCGCTCGTACTCGATCTCGACGTTGCGCTCGAGGGCGTTCTCGCTGCCGAAGAGATCGGCGATGACCGAGTGGTCGATGACCATCTCGGCGGGCGAGAGCGGGTTGATCTTGTTGGGGTCGCCGCCGAGGGCGGTGACGGCCTCGCGCATGGTGGCGAGGTCGACGATGCAGGGAACACCGGTGAAGTCCTGCATGACCACGCGCGCGGGCGTGAACTGGATCTCGGTGTCGGGGTCGGCCGTGGGCACCCACGAGCCGAGGGCCTCGATCTGCTCCTTGGTGACGTTGGCGCCATCCTCGGTGCGGAGAAGGTTCTCGAGCAGCACCTTGAGGCTGAACGGGAGCTTCTCGTGACCGGCGACCGTGTCGATGCGGAAGATCTCGTAGTCGGTGCTGCCGACTGTCAGGGTGCTCTTGGCACCGAAGCTGTCAACCGTGGACACGATCGTCTCCTTCGTCGGCGAATGCGCAGGCGTCAGCCCGCCAATCCCATCTTCCCCGCGCCGCTCGATCCCTGCCAGGAAGGCCGACCTAACCGCGCGGAAGGCGGGTATTTATCTTGATATCAAGATAAATGTATCAGTCTTCGTCCGCAACGGAGCGAGCCGGGCCGAGGGCGCGGACCGTCAGCCAGGTCACGGCGAGCATCGGGGCGAACAGCGGAAGTCCCATGACGATCTTCAGCGTGCCGAGGGCGACGACGTCGCCGGCGAAGTACAGCGGCAGCTGCACGACCAGGCGCGCAGCGAACAGCGCCGCCCAGGCGATCGACAGCCACATGTAGGCGCGACGCTTGCGGCGCTCTGCACGCCACCGCGTCCCTTCACCCGTCAGATAGCCCGCCGCGAGACCGATCAGCGGCCAGCCCACGAGGGCCGACACGAGGAAGGCCGTGCCGTACGCCCCGTTCGTGAAGAAACCGAAGACGAAGTTGTCCTGTCCGCGGCCGGTCACCAGCGCGAGCACGGCAGCCGCGACCGTCGCCAGGAGACCGCCGATCGCGGCGCTCGGCGGCGACTTCGCGACCAGGCGCGCGACCGTGAACACCACGGCGATCCCCACCGACACGCCGAGGCTGAGCCACAGGTCGCCCTGGCGCGTCTCGGGGTCGATCGTGACCGTGAAGAGCACGACGAACGCCAACGAGGGCAGGACGGATTCCAGGATGCCGCGCCACCCGCCCATCGCCGACCAGACCGCGGAGCCGGTCGAGGCGTGAGCTGCGGGGTCGAGTCCGGCGCGACGCGCGGCGTTGCCCAGTGCGGCGCCGAGCGTTTCGGCCGGAGCGGGTGGCTCGAGGGGGACGCTCTCGCCGTCGCGAGTCGGGCGTGCCGCGTCGTCGCTCATGTCGTGCCGGGGGTGGCCGGCATCCGGAGCGGGATCAGATCGCGCGGGGGCATCGGCGATCCGCCGCGCACCACCACGATCGACCGGTAGAGGTCTTCGATCGCGGCGGCCGCGTCGACGTCGGTCGTCGCCGCTCCCCCGATGACGCCGCGGAGGAACCAGCGCGGGCCGTCGACACCGACGAATCGGGCGAGCCGCTTGCCCGCCCCCTCCGGCGTCCCCATCACGGGGACCTCGGCGAGGAGCTCGGGACCGAGGGGTCCCTCGCGCTCCTCGACGCGACCGCCCTGCTGCTTCACCTGCTGACGGATCTGCTCTCGCGTCTCCCCCCACAGGCCGCTCGTGCGCGGGGCGGCGAACGGCTGCACCTGGAGCGTGGAGTCGGCGTAGTCGAGGCCCACGGCCACGATGCGCTTGGTCTGCTCCTCGACCTCGAGGCGCAGGTTCAGACCCTCTCGGGGGAGGATCTTGATGCCGCCCAGGTCGATGTAGGGCCGGACGGGATTCGCCTCGGCTTCGTCGAAGGGACCGGCGCTGTCGCGGTCGATCGGGGCGCTCTTGGCCGCGAGGGCCAGTTCGAGCCCGGGCTCTTCCGGTTCGATGGTCGGCTGCGTGTCATCGGTCATCGGGTGCTCCCTTGCAGGTTCTGGTATCCACTCGATCCGAAGCCGCCTTCGCCGCGCACGCTGTCGGGAAGGTCGTCCACGGGGACGAAGCGCACGGGCGGGACGGGCATCACGATGAGCTGGGCGATGCGGTCGCCCACGGCGATGTCGTAGGCCTCGTCGAGGTCGGTGTTGAGCAGGGCCACCTTGATCTCGCCGCGGTACCCCGCGTCGATCGTGCCCGGGGAGTTCACGATCGTGATGCCGTGCTTGGCGGCGAGGCCGCTACGCGGGACGACGAAGGCGGCGTATCCCTCGGGGAGCGCGATGCGCAGCCCCGTGGACACGAGCGCGCGTCGGCCGGGTTCGAGACGAACGGCCTCCGCGGAGGTCAGGTCGGCTCCGGCGTCGCCCGGGTGAGCGAAGACCGGGGGCTCGGATGCGACAATTGGGACGTCCACCGTTTCGGTCACCCCACGAGGGTAATGCAGAAGAGGGGGTGCGGTATCCGCACCGGAGTCGAGTACCGAGAGCGCCTCAGCCCATCCCTCTGGGCTCTGGTCGCTGCCGCCGTCTGCGGGCCGATGGCCGCGCTGGTGTTCTCCCCCGTCGATACGACCCTGGCCCTGGTCATCGGGCTCGTCGTGGCGGTCGGGATCGTGGCTGCCCTCGTCCTGCTGTCGCCCGTCGTCGAGATCCGGGACGGGGAGCTGCGCGCCGGTCGGGCGCACATCCCGGTCGACGTGCTCGGGGAGCCGTTCGGCGTGGAGGGAGACGCGGCGCGCACGGCCCGTGGGAGTGGTCTCGACCATCGGGCGTGGCATGTGATCCGGGGCGGTATCGACGGGGTCGTCACGGTTCCCGTGACCGACCCCGAGGATCCGACTCCTTCATGGGTGGTGTCCACCCGGACGCCGGATCGCCTGGTCGCGGCGATCCAACGTGCTCAACTCACGCTGCGCACTCCGCGCAGATGAAGCCGTTGCCGCTCTCGTGATCGATCTGCGAGCGGTGCTTGACGAGGAAGCAGTTCATACAGGTGAACTCATCTTCCTGCGGCGGGAGGACGACGACATCGAGTTCGATGTCGGACAGGTCCGCCCCGGGCAGTTCGAAGCCCGAAGGGTTGTCGGCATCCTCGTTGTCGATCGATCCCGACGTCTTGTCGGGCACGCGCTCCTTGAGGGCCTCGATCGACTCACTGTCGTCCTCGGTCTTGCGCGGTGCGTCGTAATCGGTCGCCATGCGTGCTGGTCTCTACTTCCGGTGATCGTGGTGCTGTGCGCCGTCGGGTACCCGATCGGGCGGCCATAGTTTGCATGACCCGACCTCGATAAGCAAATGCTCTCGAGACGGGTTGCGTTTCGGGCGAGGCCTGAAACTCGCGGCGCGCCCGCGATATTCCCGGAACCGGGAGAGCGCCGTGTCAGCATGGGCGTCGACCGCAGATCGGAGGGGTGTTTCGCATGGAGCAGCTCAAAGTCATCGGAACCGAAGATGACGTCCTCGTCGTCGCGACCGAATCAGGTGAACGATTCGCCCTCGCCCTCGACGAGGTGATGCGCGTGCAAGCGCGCCGGGCGCGCCGAGACCGCGACGACGACGACCGTGGACCCCGTCCCAGCCCGCGCGAGATCCAGGCGCACATCCGCGCGGGTCTGACCGCGCGCGAGGTGGCCACCCTGCTGAACGCGCGCATCGAGGACGTCGAGCGCTTCGAGGGCCCCGTGCTCGCGGAGCGGGAACACGTCGTCGCCCAGGCGCTGGCCGTGCCCGTGCTCCTGGGCGGAGCGCTCGAGCACGACTCCCCCATCACGTTCGGCACCGCCGTCCGCGCGAAGCTCGCCGAGGCCGGTGCGTCCGCGGAGCGCTGGACGAGCTGGAAGGAATCCTCGGGCTGGATGGTCAAGCTCGAGTTCACCGCGAACGGCATCGATCACGATGCCCGCTGGGGCTTCGACCCCCGTCGCAGCACCCTCTCTCCGCAGAACTCCGACGCGATCCAGCTTTCGCGCCAGGGCTCGCTCCCGGAGGGGCTCATCCCGCGGTTGCGCGCCCTCGACAGCCCCCTGCCGAAGGACGAGTCGCGTTTCGACAGCGGTTCGTTCGGCCCGCGCAAGATCGACATCGAGGACGAGCCGGGTGTCGAGGCCACGGGGCCGGTCGCCGCGGCCGTCCAGGCGGCGGCCATCAAGCGTGCTCCCGATGTGCCGGTGACCTCGTCCGAAACCGCCGATCTCCTCGAGGCGCTGCGTCGTCGTCGCGGACAGCGTGAGCCTCTCCCCGGAACGGTCGCGCCGGAGCCGACGTCGACGCGGCCCGTCGGTGCCCCCGTCGCGCTCTTCGACGCAGTCGAGCCCGGCTACGCCGACCCGGCGATCGATTCGGCACCTGAGTCCGAGAACACGCCGTCGCCGAGCTCCTCGTCTTCGGGCGACGCGGGCCGGCGCACCAAGGGACGTCCCTCGATGCCGTCGTGGGACGAGATCGTCTTCGGCGCCCGCTCCGACGAGAGCTGAGCCGCGTCAGGCGAAGGCGCCGAGCCGCAGGAGCGGGACGGTCCGCTCCTCGTCCGTGAGCGAGCCGTGCTGGCCGACCATGCTCTGCGGGCGTTTGTCGTCCTCACGGTCGTCGTAGTAGGCGTATCGACCGCGCGCGGCGACGATCACGTCGCCGATGCGATCCCGCACCTCGGCGTCGACCCGCCCGAACAGGCCCTCGCCGATGGCCTCGTCGCGGGTCATCACCCAGGCTCGAGCATGCTCGCGCTCGCGCCACGTCGCGGCGACGGCATCCGTCCGCCCGGGTTCGGTGTAGAGGTGCAGCAGGCGCGGCTCGCCGCCGATGAGCGTCACGCCCTCGGCGAGCGGATCGCCGTCGCCGAGGAGCACGTGGCGGCGGGCGGGGATGTCGACCATGCCGTGGTCGGCGGTGACCAGGATGCCGGTGGTCGGTCCGGCTTCGGAGGCGAGTGTCTGCGCGGCGGCGTCGACCCGCTCGAGCGCGGTGATCCAGCGGTCTGACTCGGTCCCGTCACGGTGACCCGCCGTGTCGAGTTCGGGGGCGTAGAGATAGATCAGGGCGCCCGCATGCTCCGTAGCCAGGGCGGCGGCGGTGGCCGCGCGTTCGGCCAGGTCGTTCGAGGGCACGAAGCGTGCGCCGCGCAGGGTCGCCTCGGTGAAGCCGGTTCGCGTGTACTCGGGCCGGGAGACGACGAAGCAGGGCCGACCGTTCGCGACCTCCCGCGCAAGGAGCGGCGTGCTGCGCTGCCAGGTCCGAGGGTCGAGTCCGTCGGTCTCCCACCCGTGCAGCTGGTTCGGCGCCGTGTTCGTCCCGGGGATGCGGGCGCGATAGCCGACGATGCCGTGTGTGCCGGGATCGGTGCCGGTCAGCAGGCTCGTGAGCGCCGCGGCGGTGGTGGAGGGGAAGACCGTGCGGGCGACGTCGCGGCGCCCGCCGACCGCGCCGAGGAAGCGCGCGTGGCCGCGTCGGGCGGCGAGGTTGTGGGCTCCGAGGCCGTCGACGACGAAGACGACGGCGCTGCGCGCGGGGGCGAACCAGTCGGAACGGCCCTCCAGTGCGGCGATCGACTGCTCCACCACACCGGTGAGGCTCCGGGAACGCGGCGGGTCCGCCGGTAGGCTGAGAGACATCGGAGCAAGTCTTCCACACGGCTCCCGATCCCCGTCCTGACGTGACGCCCGCCCGACCCGAGGCCGCATCCATGCCCGATTCCCGTTCTTCCTCCCCCGTGTCCGAGCGCATCGAAGATGTCGATGTCTCCACCGAGATGCAAGGGTCGTTCCTCGAGTACGCCTACTCGGTCATCTACTCGCGCGCCCTGCCCGATGCGCGCGACGGACTGAAGCCCGTGCAGCGGCGCATCCTGTACCAGATGGCCGAGATGGGGCTGCGGCCCGACCGCGGTCACGTCAAGAGCGCTCGTGTCGTGGGCGAGGTGATGGGAAAGCTCCACCCACACGGCGACGCCCCCATCTACGACGCCCTCGTGCGCCTCGCGCAGCACTTCTCGCTCCGCGTCCCCCTCGTCGACGGCCACGGCAACTTCGGCTCCCTCGACGACGGCCCCGCCGCTCCGCGCTACACCGAGGCGCGCCTGGCGGCGCCCGCCCTGGCCCTCACCGAGAACCTCGACGAGGACGTCGTCGACTTCATCCCCAACTACGACGGCCAGTTCCAGCAGCCGGAGGTGCTCCCGGCCGCGTTCCCGAACCTCCTGGTCAACGGCGCGACGGGCATCGCGGTCGGCATGGCCACGAACATGGCGCCGCACAACCTCATCGAGGTCGTGGGCGCGGCGACGCATCTTCTGCAGAACCCGGATGCCACGGTCGAGGAGCTGATGGAATTCGTTCCGGGCCCCGACCTGCCCTCGGGGGGCATCATCGTCGGCCTGGACGGGATCAAGGACGCCTACACGAACGGCCGCGGCACCTTCCGCACCCGGGCGAAGGCGTCGATCGAGTCGCTGGGACCGCGCCGCACCGGCATCGTCATCACCGAGCTCCCCTACCTCGTCGGGCCCGAGCGTGTGATCGAGAAGATCAAAGACGCCGTGCAGGCCAAGAAGCTCACGGGCATCGCCGACGTCACCGACCTCACCGACCGCAACAACGGTCTGCGCCTGGTCATCGGCATCAAGACCGGTTTCGACCCCAAGGCCGTTCTCGAGCAGCTCTACCGGCTCACCCCGCTCGAGGACTCGTTCGGGATCAACAACGTCGCCCTGGTCGACGGACAGCCCCAGACACTGGGCCTGCGCGACATGCTGCGCGTCTACATCGACCACCGCATCCGCGTCGTCACACGCCGCAGCGAGTACCGGCTCGCGCGCAAGCGCGAGCGCCTGCACCTCGTCGAGGGGTTGCTCATCGCGATCCTCGACATCGACGAGGTCATCCAGGTCATCCGCTCCTCCGACGACGGCGAACAGGCGCGGACCAAGCTGCAGGAGGTCTTCGACCTTTCGCATCCGCAGGCCGAGTACATCCTCGAACTGCGTCTGCGGCGCCTGACGAAGTTCTCGCGGATCGAGCTCGAAGCCGAACGCGACCAGTTGAACGCCGAGATCGCCCAGCTCGTCGAACTGCTCGGCAGCGAGACACTGCTGCGTCAGCAGGTCGCGACGGAGCTGGACGCGGCATCCGAGGCGTACGGGACTCCTCGACGGACCCTCCTTCTCAACGGCGGTCCCGTGCAACCCCGCTCGGCGAAAGCGGCGGCGGCCGCCGACCTGCAGATCGCCGATGCGCCGTGCCGCGTGTACCTGTCGGCGACCGGTCGCATGGTCCGCGCCGAGCTCATCGCCGATGCGCCCGCCGGGGGTGTGGTGCCGCCGGCTCGGCGGTCGAAGCACGACGCGATCCGCTCCGCCGTCGACACGACGACCCGCGGAGAGATCGGTGCCGTGACCTCGGCCGGTCGCCTCGTCCGCTTCTCCCCCGTCGATCTGCCGTCGGTTCCGGCGAACTCGGTCCAGGTCGCCGCGGGAACGAAGGTCGAGCAGTACCTCACCCTGGCGAAGGGAGAGAGCGTCGTCGCTCTCGTTCCGTTGAGCGACGGTCCCACGATCGCCCTCGGCACCGAGCAGGGGGTCGTGAAGCGCGTCGCGGCGAGCGAACTCGGCACGAAGCCCGAGATCGAGATCATCGCCCTCCGCGACGGCGACCGCGTGGTCGGTGCCGCTCCCGCCGGAGACAACGCGGAACTCGTCTTCGTCGCCAGCGACGCGCAGCTCCTGCGTTTCGACGCCTCGTCGGTGCGGCCCCAGGGGCGTTCGGCCAGCGGCATGGCCGGCATCCGTCTCTCCGACGGCGCACGCGTGATCGCGTTCGCGGTCGTCGGCGCGTCGGCGTTCGACGCCGTCGTCGTCACGGTCGCGGGCTCCACGGCCGCGCTCCCGGGAACCGATGCGGGCAGCGCCAAGGTGTCGGCGTTCACCGAGTACCCCGCCAAGGGACGAGCGACCGGTGGGGTTCGCGCGCAGAGGCTTCTGCGAGGGGAGGACGCCCTCGTGCTCGCCTGGGTGGGCACGGATCCGCGCGCGGTCGGCTCCGACGGCTCCGTGCGCGCGCTTCCCGACAGCGGTGCGAAGCGCGACGCCTCGGGGCAGCCTCTCGAGGCGGTCATCGGCGCGATCGGCACCTCGGTCCGCTGACGGCGCGCCGGCGGCCGGCTCCGCTGGCTGTCGGTCCGCCGAGATCACGCGATCGGCACGATCGCACACGCACCGCCTGGACCGCCCCGGGTGATCTCGACACGATGGCGTGATCTCGGGGCGAGCCCGCGCGCCGCCGAACGGCCGCCCGACCCAGGGCCGTGAAACCCGGGCAGCCCAGGTCTCAGACGTCGATGCGCTCGCGCGCGAGCCGATCGCTCGAGTCGATGATGAACTCGCGTCGCGGAGCGACGTCGCTGCCCATCAGCAGATCGAAGACGGATGCCGCGGCCTCCATGTCCTGCACCCGCACGCGGCGCAGAGTGCGCCCGGCGCGGTCCATCGTGGTGGTCGCGAGCTGGTCGGCATCCATCTCGCCGAGACCCTTGTACCGCTGAACAGGTTCCTGCCAGCGCTTGTTCGACCGCTTGAGCTTGGTCAGCAGGTTGTGCAGCTCCTGCTCGCTGTAGGTGTAGATCGTCTCGTTCGGTTTCGTGCCGGGGTTCATCACGACCACGCGGTGCAGCGGAGGTACGGCGGCGAAGACACGGCCCTCTTCCACGAGCGGGCGCATGTACCGGAAGAAAAGCGTCAGCAGGAGGGTGCGGATGTGCGCACCGTCGACATCGGCGTCGCTCATCAGGATGATCTTGCCGTACCGGGCCGCGCTGAGATCGAACGAGCGACCCGAGCCGGCGCCGATGACCTGGATGATCGAGGCGCACTCGGCGTTGCCCAGCATGTCGCTGATGGAGGCCTTCTGGGTGTTCAGGATCTTGCCGCGGATCGGCAACAGGGCCTGATACTCGCTGTTGCGGGCGAGCTTCGCCGTCCCCAGGGCGGAGTCACCCTCGACGATGAAGAGTTCGGAGTCGTTGACGTCGTTCGAGCGGCAGTCGACCAACTTCGCCGGCAGCGACGACGACTCGAGGGCGTTCTTGCGCCGCTGCGTCTCTTTGTGGGTGCGCGCCGAGATGCGCGCCTTCATCTCGGAGACGATCTTCTCGAGCAGCTGAGCCGTCTGGGCCTTGTCGTCGCGCTTGGGCGAGGCGAACCGGGCGGCGAGCTCTTTCTGGACGACGGATGCCACGATCTGGCGTACCGCGGGAGTGCCCAGCACCTCTTTGGTCTGGCCCTCGAACTGCGGCTCGGGCAGGCGCACGGTGAGGACGGCGGTGAGGCCCGCGAGCAGGTCGTCCTTCTCGATCTTGTCGTTTCCGACCTTGAGCTTGCGGGCGTTCTGCTCGACCTGTGTGCGCAGGATCTTCATGAGCCCCTGCTCGAAGCCCTGCTGGTGCGTGCCGCCCTTGGGGGTGGCGATGATGTTGACGAACGAGCGTGTCGTCGTGTCGTAACCGGTCCCCCAGCGCACGGCGATGTCGACCTCGCACTCGCGCTGCACCTCGGTGGGGATCATCGACCCGCCCGGCTGCAGCACCGGAACGGTCTCGGTGAACGTCCCCGTCCCGGTGAGACGCCATGTGTCGGTCACCGCCGCGTCGGGGGCGAGGAAGTCGGCGAACTCCGAGATGCCACCGTCGAAGCGGTAGCTGGTCTCGACCTTCTCGTCGCCGCGTTCGTCGAGCACGACGATCTCGAGACCCGGCACGAGGAACGCCGTCTGGCGCACGCGCTGCACGAGCTCGTCGAGGCCGAAGGCGGCGTCTTTGGTGAAGATCTGGCGGTCGGCCCAGTAGCGAATACGCGTGCCGGTCACGCCGCGCGCCGCCTTGCCGACGACCCGCAGCTCGCTGCTGCGTTCGAAGGGCGTGAACGCGGAGTCGGGGGTGTCTCCCGCGAACTGCCCGGGCTCGCCGCGGTGGAAGGACATGGCGTAGGTCTTGCCGGCCCGGTCGACCTCGACGTCGAGCCGCTCGGACAGCGCGTTGACGACGGAGGCGCCGACACCGTGCAGGCCACCGGATGCCGCGTAGGAGCCGCCACCGAACTTGCCGCCCGCGTGGAGCTTGGTGAAGACCACCTCGACACCCGTGAGGCCGGTGCGCGGCTCCACGTCGACGGGGATGCCGCGGGCGCGGTCGCGGACCTCGACGCTGCCGTCGGCGTGCAGCACGATGTCGATCCGGGAGCCGTGACCGGCGAGTGCTTCGTCGACCGAGTTGTCGATGATCTCCCAGAGGCAGTGCATGAGACCACGGGAGTCGGTGGAGCCGATGTACATGCCCGGGCGCTTGCGGACGGCTTCGAGGCCCTCGAGGACCTGGAGATGATGGGCGGAGTACTCGGACGTCACGATCTCCCAGCGTAATCGGGGCCACCAACATCGCTTGGCAGACACACAGCGGGGTGGGGTCACCGTACGCGCACAGCGAAATGTGATCAAGCTGCGGCATAGAGGAAACATCCCCGTGGTTGTATATGGAGACTCGCCCAACGACCACTTGAGGAGGGCACCCGAGATGACCACCACGACCGCACCCGACGCGTCTGTTCTCGACCACCGCCTGACGGCGGCGGATCGCTGCGACTCCTGCGGAGCGCAGGCGTACATCGCCGCCGAGGTCAACGGCAGCGAGCTGCTGTTCTGCGCGCACCACGGCCGCAAGTACGAAGAGAAGCTGCGCAGCATCGCCACCTCGTGGCATGACGAGACCGCGCGGCTCCACGCCGCCGACTGAGATCTCTCGGAACAGGCCCCGCACCACTTCCAGCGAAGTGGATCGGGGCCTTTTCCGTGCCGTCAGTCTCTGACGGTCGTGTACACGCGCGGCACGACGGGTGACACGCGCAGCGCGATCTCCTCACCGATCGTGTCGATGAGTTCAGCGAGGTCCGTGGCGCTGGACAGAGCTCCCCTGCCGAAGATCGTGAGCGGTTCGCCGATCTCGACGCCGTCCCACGGCGCGACGGTCAGCGTGGTGAACCCGATCGTCTCCACGCGACGCGGGCCCGCGGGGGTCGCGACGTCGAACCGGCCGGCCAGAGCGCTCGGCAGCCCGTGTGCGCTTCCCACGTCCACGTGCACGCCCGAGGGGTCGACCGAGGTCACGGTGGCGACGAGGCTCGCGATGGGCTCGATGCCCAGCCCCGCCTCCGTCGGACCCCCGGCCGGGCGGATGCCGTACGAGAACGCCCCGACGCGCACGAGGTCCTCGCGGAACTCGCCGCGGGCGAACCCGGCGGCGCTGGCGGCCAGGTGAGAGAAGCGCGGAGAGAGGCCCGCGGCACGCGCCGCATCGCGCGCAGTGAGGAACAGGGCGCGAGCGTCGTCGTCGTCGGCATCCGATGCCTCCGAGATGTGCGACCAGATGCCCTCGAAGCGGACGCGGCCGTCGGCGACGAGTGCGGACGTGCGGACGAGCGCTGCCTCCCAGTCTTCGGGACGGATGCCGTTGCGGTGGAGGCCCGTGTCGATCTTCAGGTGCACGCGTGCGGCGCCGTCGACGGAGAGCGTCGCCAGGTCGTCGAGCAGAGCCCGATCACCGATACCGAGGTCGAGGTCGGCCGCGATCCCCGCGGCGAGGTCGTCGGCGCCGCCGATCAACCAGACGAAGATGCGCGCGTCGGGGCCGGCGACAGCGCGGACCGCTGTTCCGGTGGCCACGTCGAACGCACCGAACCAGCGAACGCCCTCGCGCCACGCCCGTCGGACGAGGGCATCGAGGCCGTGGGCGTAGGCGTCGTCCTTGACGACGAACATCGGCTCGGCGGGCGCCACCGCGTCGCGGACACGGTGCAGGTTGCGCGCGAACGCCTCGAGGTCCACGCGATACTCGGCGCTCACGCGTCGACCCGCCGATCGGCCCGCACGCCCACCGCGGCGACGATCTCCGCCGCGCTCCAGCCGGTGGCATCCGTCCATTCCTCGAGAGAGGGATGCCCCTCGGCGGGGTCGCCGAAGAAGACGACCTCCGATCCGCGCGGGACGGCCGCTCCCTCGACGTCGACGACGCAGACGTCCATCGCGACGCGTCCGACGATGCGGTGCCGGCGGCCGTCGATCGACACCGTCACGGCGTTACCGAGCGAGCGCACCACGCCCTGGGCGTAACCGCCCGTGACGAGGGCCACCGTCGTGTCGTGGGGGGCTCGATGGGTGTAGCCGTACGACACTCCCTCGCCCCGCCGCAGCGCCTTCGTGCCCAGAGCGCGACCGCGGAGAGACATGACGGATCGCGTAGAAGAACCCGGCAGGCCGAACAGGGCGGCGGCGTCGAACGTCTCGGCATCCAGGCCGAGGTCGGAGAGCACGGATGCCACCCACGCGGCGCCGTGGCCCCAGGCGTCGGCGGCGAGGACGTCGTCGCCGCCACCCCGGGCGAGCGGGGCGTTGTGGCGCAGCGCGGCCGTCGAGACGAGCGCGACCGGAGCGACTCCCCCGGCGGCGGGCGCGCGGGCAGGGAGCGTGGAGGTCACCCCTTTAGACTAACGGGGTCCTTCGTCCCCGACCCCGGAGCGTGCATGCCTAGCCAGGGCTTCTCCCCCGTCACCCGTCTGCGCTACCTCGCCGGACGCGCCCGTCGCATCGACGTCGGATCCGTCGTGGAGCGCGCCAAGGAGGCCTCCGCCCAGCACGGCAAGGCGCTCCCGCTGGTCGTGGCCGACATGCTCTTCCAGGCCGGTGTGAAGAACGTCGGTTTCCAGGACTACATCGACTACGACTTCGCGATCCTCACGCCCGCGGAGCGCGCCACGTACATGACGCACCCGGTCTCGAACCAGATCTCGCAGAAGTACGACCACCCGGATTACCGCGGCCTGTTCCAGGACAAGGTGGAGTTCGACCGCACGTTCAGCGACTTCCTCCGCCGCGACTGGATGGTGGTGGATGCCGACAACGCCGACGACCTGCGCGCGTTCACCGAGCGTCTCGGGACCATCGTCACGAAAGAGCCCGTCGGTCAGGCCGGCACCGGCGTCCACCGCTACCACGCGGCCGAGGTCGAGGACTGGACGGCGTTCCACCGCGGCCTGCTCGAGCGCGGCGAGATCCTCGTCGAAGAGGTCATCCGCCAGCACGACGACCTCGCCGCCGTCTGCCCCGGCACCGTGAACACCACGCGTGTGACGGCGTTCTTCGACGGACAGAAGACGCACATCCTCGCGATGGCGCAGAAGTTCGGGCGCGGCGCGGTCAGCGACCAGATGACCTTCGGCGGCTTCTACACGATGCTCGACGACAACGGCCACGCGCTCGGTGCCGGCTACGACTCCCACGGTCACGTCCATGAGCTGCACCCCGACTCGGGCGTGCGGATCGCCGACTTCCAGCTGCCCATGATCGACGAGGTCAAGGCCTTCGTCGACCAGGTCGCGCGCGTGGTGCCGCAGGTGCAGTACGTCGGCTGGGACATCGTCGTCGGCCCCGACGGTCCCGTTCTCGTCGAGGGCAACTGGGGTGCGGGCGTGTACGAGAACAAGCCGAGCGTGACGGGGATCCGCACGGGTCACAAGCCGCGGTATCAGGCGGCCATCGGGTTCTGATTCCGGATGCCGAGAGGCCCGCTCCCCCGTGCGGAGGGCGGGCCTCTCGGCATCCCTCTCACCTGCCTCGAGGGCGTCGCTCCAGCTCCGGTGACGTGCGGCGTGTGTACGCCGAGCGAGGGAGTCGCTGTACACACGGCGCACGTCGCCGGTCCTGATGAGCGAGCTCGCAGTTTCGAGGGGCGAGATGTCGGCATCCGGAAACGCGAGAAGCCCGCTCCGCGAACGGAACGGGCTTCTCGCGCGACGCAGTCAGCTGCGGCGAACGATCCCCAGCGGCGTGGACTCGTGTCCCTGGCCGAGAGGGTTGTCCTTCAGGATCGCGACGAGACGCTTCTCGCCGGCCTTGTCCAGCGTCGAGCCGAGGATGTTGCCGCCCAGATCGTTGATGTCGACCACGGCGACGTCGAGGTCGATGCCGAGCAGCGACTTGAGCCGTGCGGCGACCTCGCGCGGTCGCTCCGGACCGAGGACGACGGCCTGGTTGTACGGCGGGATCGTGCCCTTGGTCGGACCGTCGATCGCGCGGGCCTTGTCGCCGGCGATGCGGTAGAAGTCGCCCTTGCGTCCGAACGCCTTGGTGACGGCCGAGACCGCCGCGGCGAACAGGATGCGGGGCGTGCCGCACTCGCGCAGGGCCATCTCCATGGTCTCGGGCATGCCGAGACCGATGCCGTAGGGCGTGCGCGTCACGTACTTCGACAGGAACAGCGCGAGCTTGCGGGGCTTGATCGAGTCGAGCTTGAACGAGCGGCCCTGCGTGATCGCGACGATCTTCTCGGTGACAAACAGCAGGTCGCCCGGCTGCACGGCGTCCTTCGCGTACTCGAGGATGAAGGCGTCGAGGTCGTCGCCCGGCATGACGACCCGCGTGCGGATCGGGATGCGGGCGTACGACGTGCCCTCGACGGTGCGGGTGAGCGCCTTGCCGGCGTTGGCCTCGCCGCTCATTCGAGGTAGTCCCGGAGCGACTGCGAGCGGCTCGGGTGACGCAGCTTCGCCATGGTCTTCGACTCGATCTGACGGATGCGCTCGCGCGTGACGCCGAACGTGTCGCCGATCTGGTCGAGGGTCTTGGGCTGACCGTCGCCGAGGCCGAAGCGCATGCGGATGACGCCCGCCTCGCGCTCGCTCAGCGAGTCGAGGAGCGACTCCAGCTGACGCTGCAGCATCGTGAAGCCGACCGCGTCGGCGGGGACCACGGCCTCGGTGTCCTCGATGAGGTCACCGAACTCGCTGTCACCGTCTTCACCGAGAGGCGTGTGCAGCGAGATGGGCTCGCGACCGTACTTCTGCACCTCGATGACCTTCTCGGGGGTCATGTCGAGCTCGCGGCTCAGCTCCTCGGGCGTGGGTTCCCGACCCAGGTCCTGCAGCATCTGGCGCTGGACGCGCGCGAGCTTGTTGATGACCTCGACCATGTGCACCGGGATGCGGATGGTGCGGGCCTGGTCGGCCATGGCGCGGGTGATCGCCTGACGGATCCACCAGGTGGCGTACGTCGAGAACTTGAAGCCCTTGGTGTAGTCGAACTTCTCGACCGCACGGATGAGGCCCAGGTTGCCCTCCTGGATGAGATCCAGGAACTGCATGCCGCGACCGGTGTAGCGCTTGGCGAGCGAGACGACGAGGCGGAGGTTGGCGCCGAGCAGGTGGCTCTTCGCGCGCTGACCGTCACGAGCCACCCACTGCAGGTCGAGCCCGAGCTGGCTGGTCTTCTCGGCCGCCGACATGTTCGACAGCTTCTCTTCGGCGAAGAGACCGGCTTCGATGCGCATCGCGAGCTCGACCTCTTCGGCCGCGTTCAACAGCGGAACCTTGCCGATCTGCTTCAGGTAGTCCTTGACCGGATCGGCGGTCGCGCCGGTGATCTGAGCCGAGTAGACGGGGACGTCGTCCTCGTCGCTCGACGAGATGACGATCGCGCCGGTGGGCAGAGCCTCGGCGGGAGCCTTCGGAGCCTCGTCATCGTCGGAGTCGTCGTCGTCGGACTTCTTCGCCGCGGGCTTGGCGTCGTCGTCGGTGTCGTCGTCGTCGGAGTCGAGTTCGACATCGACCTCTTCGTCGACCTCTTCTTCGTCTTCGAGGTCGTCGTCCTTCTTGGCCTTCGTCTTCGCCTTGGCGGGCGCAGCCTTGGCCTTCGCGGGGGCCTTCTTCGCGGGCGTCTTCGTCGACGTCGTCACGGCCTCCTCGGAAGTGTCGAGGTCGGTGTCCTTCGCACTCCGGGAGCGGGTCTTGGTGTTCGTGCCTGCCACGTTTCGCCTTTCACCGGGAACGTACGTTGCACGGCCGCCGGTCGTTCTCGGACACTAGTAAGACCCTTGTCAAGTCCGGAGCCGAGGAGCGGGGCTCCTGGACCGGATGACAACGGGTCAGGTTCTTCATTGTCTCACATCCTCGACGCGGGACTTGACGTACGCCGGGGATCTATGCGTAGTAACGCGAAGACCGGGTCAGGAATTCCCCGCGCCGCCGGACTCGAGGCCAGGGCGTGCGCGATGTTCGAGGAGAAGCGGCGCTGCGCCGCGGAACGCCGTGCTCAGCCCAGAGGGCCGCGCCGCTCGTCGTCGCCCGGTCCGGATGCCAGGAACCGTTCCAGTTCGGCGGCCAGTTCGTCGGCGCTGGGGAGATCACCCGTGTGGATGATCGGGGTGGCCTGGGTCGACCCGGCCATGTAGGAGTCGTAGCGCTCCTCCAACCCCTGCAGCATGCGCGTGAGCTCGTCGCTCCCGGTGACCTGTTCGGTGACCTTGGCCACGAACTCGCGGTTCTCCTCACGCAGGACCTCGCCCGAGAAGACGAGTCCGGTGGCGACCGTCAGGCTGTCGAGCGCGGCGAGGGTGGCGGCGGGGTACTCGGTGTCGGCGAGGTAGTGCGGCACGAGCAGGGCGAAACCGGCCACCTTGGCGCCGGCTTCGGCGAAGCGGTACTCGAGCAGGTGACCGACCGTCGACGGAACCTGGGTGTGCGGGCGCCACACGGAGTGCGCCTCGGCGAGGTCGGAGCGCGTCCCGCTCACCGTGGTGCCGATCGGACGGGTGTGCGGGACGGGGAGCGGGATGGCGTGCACCCACGTCACGGACGACACCTGGAGACCCGCGGCGAGCTCGAGGACGCTCTCGGCGAACGCCTCCCAGAGGAAATCGGGTTCGTACCCCGCCAGGAGCAGGAACGGGCTGCCGAGCGAGTCGTGGGCGAGCGACAGTTCGAGGCGCGGAGGACGGTAGTCGGTGAGGTGGTCCTCGACGAAGGTGATGAGCGGACGCCGCGCGCGGTAGTCCAGGAGAGTGTCGTTGTCGAAGGCGACGAGCGCATGCGGCTCGAGATCGTTTCGGAAGTACTCGACCAGCCGGGTGACAGCCCCGCCCGCGTCGGTGAACCCGGTGAGCGCGATCACCAGGGGAAGCCCCGAGGGCACCGGCGGCGCGGATGGTGCGCGGTCGTACAGCGGTGCGGAATACGGCATGTCCTCCAGCTTACGAGCCGGGTCCCGCACCGGGGCCCGGTGCGTCCCGCTGCTAGCGAACACGGGCGAACCTAGGATGGACGGCATGCCCTTTCCTTCTGTGGCGCACACCGACGCCCCCCTCCGCGAATCCGATGCCGATGCGATCCTCCTGGTGGTCGCCAAGCCCGTGGGCGAAGGGACGGACCCTGAGGGGTGGGAGGGGTTGGGGGCTGCGCTTCGCGCGGTCGGCTTCACCGGCGCGGCGGGCTCGTTCCAGCGCGTGCACCTCCCCGGCATGACGACCCCCCTTGCGGTCGTGGGTGCGGGAACGGCCCCGGATGCCGCCGCTCTCCGCGATGCGGCCGGCGCGGGGGTGCGCCAGCTGACGGGCTTCGAGCACGTTGCCGTCCAGGCGCTGACGTCCGCCGAGTGGCGTCCGCTCGCCGAGGGCGCCGCCCTCGGCGGATATCGTTTCGCGGGATACAAGAAGGAGTCGCCGAAGACGCGCGCTCAGCGGGTCACGGTGTTCTCCGCGCAGGCTCCGGCGGATGACGACGTCGTGGCTGTGGCCGCCGTGTCCGGAGCCGCCGCGCTGGTCAAGGACCTCGTGACCACTCCGGCCGAATGGCTCGGTCCCGCCGACTTCGCCGACGAGGCGGTCAAGGCTGTCGCCGGTCTCCCCGTCGAGGTCGAGGTGCTCGATGAGGAAGCCCTCCGCGAGGGCGGGTACGGCGGCATCCTGGGCGTGGGGCAGGGATCGGATCGGCCGCCGCGCCTCGTCCGTCTCGACTACTCCCCCGCCGGCGCGCAGCGTCACGTCGCCCTCGTCGGGAAAGGCATCACGTTCGACACCGGCGGTCTTTCCCTGAAGCCGCCGGCCTCGATGGTCGGGATGAAGTACGACATGTGCGGTGCCGCGACCGTCCTCGCGGTCCTCAAAGCGGCCGCGGAGATGGCTCTTCCGGTCCGCGTCAGCGCGTGGCTCTGCATCGCCGACAACATGCCGTCCGGTCGCGCCACCCGCCCCGGCGACGTCCTGCGCACCTTCGACGGAACCACCGTGGAGGTGCTGAACACGGATGCCGAGGGTCGCCTCGTCCTCGCTGACGGACTCGCCGCCGCGAGTCGGGAGCGGCCCGACCTCCTCATCGATGTGGCCACGCTCACCGGGGCGATCACGATCGCCCTGGGCAACCGGCACACGGGCGTCATGGGAGAGGACGAGGCCGTGGCCGAGTACCTCGCTGCCGCATCGCGTGCCTCTGAACTCGCGTGGCAGCTTCCTCTTCCCGCGCACATGGTGGACGACCTCGACTCCCCCATCGCCGACCTCCAGAATGCGAAGATCGGCGACCCTGCGGGGGGCTCGCTCTTCGCAGGTCTCTTCCTGCGCCACTTCGTCGGGCGTGTCTCGGAGGATGCCGATGCCGCGCGCATCCCGTGGGTGCACCTCGACATCGCCGGCGTGGGGATGAACAAGGGAGCCCCGTTCGGATACACCGACAAGGGCGTGACGGCGGCGACGGTGCGCTCGCTCATCGAGCTGCTGGCGAGCTCGCGATGACCGACCACTCCGCCGACGTCGTCATCCTCGGCGGCGGGAGCGGTGGCTACGCCGCTGCTCTGCGTCTGGCCGAACTCGGCAAGGACGTCGTCCTCGTCGAGAAGGACAAGCTCGGGGGCACGTGCCTGCATCGCGGATGCATCCCGACCAAGGCCCTGCTGCACGCCGCCGAGGTCGCGGACGCCGCTCGGGACGCTGCACGTATCGGCGTGAACGCCACCCTGTCCGGCATCGACCCCGCGGGCGTTCGCTCGTATCGCGAAGGCATCGTCGCGAAGAAGTTCAAGGGGCTCGAGGGGCTCATCTCGGCCCGGGGCATCCGCGTCGTCACGGGCGAGGGAACCCTGGAGCCCGGACCGGCGGTGCGCGTCGGCGAAGACGTCTACCGGGGTGCCGACGTCATCCTCGCGACGGGATCGTACAGTCGCAGTCTGCCCGGTCTCGAGATCGGCGGACGAGTCCTGACCAGCGAGCACGCTCTCGACCTCGACGTCGTCCCGGAACGTGTCGTCGTACTCGGCGGCGGGGTCATCGGGGTCGAGTTCGCGAGCGTGTGGCGCTCGTTCGGCGTGGACGTCACGATCGTCGAAGCCCTCCCTCACCTGCTGCCGGCGGAGGACGCCACGTCGAGCAAAGCCCTCGAACGGGCGTTCCGCAAGCGCGGGATCGACTTCCGGCTCGGTCGTAGATTCGCCTCCCTGCGTGTGGCGGAAGACAGTGTCACCGTCGTCCTCGACGACGGCGCGGAGCTCGCGGCGGACTATGTGCTCGTCGCCGTCGGCCGGGGTCCCGCCACGGCGGGTCTCGGCTACGAGGAAGCCGGCGTCGTGCTGGATCGCGGCTTCGTCCGAACCGACGATCGCCTGCGCACGGACGCAGCGCACGTGTGGGCGGTCGGTGACATCGTGCCCGGCCTCCAGCTCGCACACCGGGGCTTCCAGCAGGGCATCTTCGTGGCGGAGGAGATCGCCGGGATGTCGCCGGTCCTCGTCCCCGACGTCGACGTGCCTCGAGTGGCCTACGCGCACCCCGAAGTCGCGTCGGTCGGCCTGACCGAAGCTCAGGCTCAGGATCGTTACGGATCCGAGGCCGTCCGCTCCTACGAGTACAACCTCGCGGGAAACGGCAAGAGTGAGATCATCGGTACATCGGGCATCGTCAAGATCGTCCGACGAGTCGATGGACCTGTCGTCGGCGCCCACCTCGTGGGAGACCGCGTCGGTGAGCTGATCACCGAAGCCCAACTGGCTGTGGGCTGGGAAGCCCACCCGGAAGACATCGCGCCGTTCGTCCACGCGCACCCCACCCAGAGCGAGGCACTCGGCGAAGCCTTCTTGGCACTCGCCGGAAAGCCCCTGCACGCACTCTGACCGCCCACCGGTCACTAAGCTAGATACCGCATCCGGTACGAAGGAGACATATCCATGAGCACTTCCGTCGTCCTCCCCGCTCTCGGCGAGAGCGTGACCGAGGGAACGGTCACCCGCTGGCTGAAGCAGGTCGGTGACACCGTCCAGGAGGACGAGGGTCTGCTGGAGATCTCGACCGACAAGGTCGACACCGAGATCCCCTCGCCCGTCTCGGGCGTGATCGAAGAGATCCTCGTGCAAGAAGACGAGACCGTCGAGGTCGGCGCCGTGCTGGCGAAGATCGGCGATGGATCGGGCGCTGCGTCCTCGGACGACGCTCCCGAGGCCGCCCCCGCCGCGCAGGAAGCCGCCCCCGCCCAGGAGGAGGCCCCCGCCCAGGAAGCTGCCCCCGAGGAAGCCGCCCCCGCTGCACAGCCTGCAGCCGAGTCCGCTTCGTCTTCTTCCGCTGACGCGACCGATGTCAAGCTCCCCGAGCTCGGTGAGAGTGTGACCGAGGGCACGGTCACCCGCTGGCTCAAGGCCGTCGGAGACGAGGTCGCCGTCGACGAGCCGCTGCTCGAGATCTCCACCGACAAGGTCGACACCGAGATCCCCTCGCCGGTCGCCGGAACCCTCCAGGAGATCGTCGTCCAGGAGGACGAGACGGTGGAGGTCGGCGCAACGCTGGCGCGCATCGGCAGCGGCGCTCCCGCTCCGGCCGAAGCGCCCGCTCCGGCTCCGGTCGCCGAGGAGAAGCCCGCCGAGCAGCCCGCTCCCGCGGTGGAAGAGAAGCCCGCCGCGTCCGCTCCGGCCGCCTCGAAGCCGGCCGAACAGCCCGCGCCCGCCGCGGAGAAGCCGGCCGATCAGGCGCCGGCGGCATCGTCCAACGATGACGTCACCTACGTCACCCCCCTCGTTCGTCGTCTCGCTCAGCAGCAGGGCGTCGACCTGACGACCGTCAGGGGCAGCGGCGTCGGTGGACGCATCCGCAAGGAAGACGTCCTCAAGGCCGCCGAGGCTGCGAAGTCGACCCCGGCCGCGGCTCCTGCTGCTGCTGCCGCCGCCCCCGCACCCGTCGAGGTCTCCCCGCTGCGCGGCACGACGCAGAAGATGTCGCGTCTGCGCAAGGTGATCGCCGAGCGTGCGGTGGCGTCGATGCAGGCCACGGCGCAGCTGACCACGGTCGTCGAGGTCGATGTGACCAAGGTGGCTGCTCTCCGCGACCGCGTGAAGGGCGAGTTCCAGCAGAAGACGGGCGACAAGCTGTCGTTCCTGCCGTTCTTCGCTCTCGCGGCGATCGAAGCGCTCAAGGCCTACCCGATCATCAACTCGACGGTCGAGGGCGAGGAGATCGTCTACCCCGCCCAGGAGAACGTCGCGATCGCGGTCGACACCGAGCGCGGTCTGCTCACCCCGGTCGTCAAGGACGCGGGCGACAAGAACATCGCCCAGCTCGCTCGCGAGATCGCCGACCTGGCGGCCCGTACCCGCGACAACAAGCTGAAGCCCGACGAGCTCGCCGGTGGCACCTTCACGCTGACCAACACCGGTTCGCGCGGAGCGCTGTTCGACACGCCGATCGTGTTCCTCCCCCAGTCGGCGATCCTCGGCCTCGGCGCCGTGGTGAAGAAGCCGGGCGTCGTCTCTGTCGACGGGAAGGACGCCATCTCCGTGCGTTCGTACGTGTACCTGGCTCTCTCGTACGATCACCGCATCATCGACGGTGCGGACGCCGCTCGTTTCCTCGGTGCCGTGAAGGCCCGCCTGGAGGGCGCGCAGTTCGAGGGCGACCTCGGGATCTGATCCTCGCCGCAGCCGGCTCATGATGGCTGGTCCGCGACCGTTCTGACGGCGCGGACCAGCCATCGGTCTTTCTCCCGCACGAGAGTCACGTATCTCGATTCGTCGCCGTCGTCGACGCGGACCACCGCAAGCCCGCCGAAGTCGTCCACGAGCGAGATCCGGGCATCCGCGGGATTCTTCGGTGGCGTCTCATCGGGGTCCGCTTTCCCCTCGCGCACGTTCTGCTCGCACGTCGGGTCACCGGCGCACGTCGCGTAGGCGATGAGCAGCGCTCTCGCGGTCTCGACGACGGTATCCCCCGAGGAAGGAGTCTCGGTGACCGACGGCATCGGGGTCGGATCCGACAGCAGCGGCGTCGGGCCGCCGGGGTCCAGAACCGTCGGTCGGCCGGACGGAAGCGGTGTCGCCGGGGGCTCGGCATCCGGGGTCCGCGCGATACTCGGCGTGATCGTCGAGGGAGTCGCCTCGGCCGCGGGTCGAGTGAGGGGCACGGTCATCGGCACAGCCACCCCCACGACAGCCACGGTCCCCACCGCGATCAGGGCGAACGAGAACGCGCGAGCGTGTCGCCACCTGCTCCATCTCTGCCGGACCTCACGGACGGCCTCCATCGCCGCTGCAGCGAGATCGCCGTCGATCGCGGCGAGGAGGGGCGGTGGCTGAGCGGCGGCGCGCGACGCTTCGTCGGCCTCGTCGATTCGCGGGCTGAGCGGCCCGAGGACGAGCGGCATCGGATCGGCCCACGCGAACAGTCGGCGCTCCAGCTCCCCTGGAGGGGGTGGGACCGGGAACAGAGCGTCTCGCACCCCGTCGACCCGCTCACGCCCGTCGTCGTCGAGCATGCCCGCGAGTTGCGAGAGCGCGGCTGTCGTCGCCCCGCGCGGGTCGTCCCCGTCGATCTCATCGACGAGGACCGGACACCCCCGAGCTGTCAATACCCAGGCGGATCCCTGCGCGCGATTCTCCTCGGCCCTTCGGTACCCGCGGACGAGCTCGACGGCGAGGGTGACGGCTTCTCCGGGGGTCAGCGGAAGGCCGCTCCGTCTCCGGCGTCGGAGGTAGTCGTCCAGGTATTCGACGAGGGGAGGTGAGGAAGCGGTGGTCACCCGTTGATCGTGGACTCAACGGAACCCGCGGGATGGGCGAGAAACGGCGAATGTGGACCGCGCAGGGCATCCGTCCCTTGGGGAGGAGAGGCGGTCCACGCGCGAAGATAGAATCATTCCTATGGCCGCTCGTACCTCCACCCCCGAGAAGCGTCCGGGATTCTTCTCGCAGCTTCGCACGCTTTACACCTTCACGCAGAAGGAGTATCGCTGGCTCCCGTTCGCGCTGGCCGGCATCGTGCTGGCGGGCGTGGGTCTCGGCGTGCTGATCGGCTTCCTGATCCCGCCGGTGGCGGTGTGGAGCGTCATCCTCTGGGGCTTCACCGGCCTTCTGGCCGGCATCCTGGTCGGAATGATCACGATGACCCGTCTGTCGACCCACGCGATGTACAAGAAGATCGACGGGATGCCGGGGGCCACCGGACACGTGCTGTCCTCGTCGCTCGGCCGCAACTGGCAGGCATCCGAGACGCCGATCGGCGTCAACCCGCGGACGCAGGAAGCCGTCTACCGTGCGATCGGCCGCGGTGGCGTCGTCCTCATCGGCGAGGGTTCCCGCACGCGTCTCTCCCGTCTCATGGGCGAGGAGCGGGCCCGTGTGCAGCGCGTCGCGACCGGCGTGCCGATCACGGTCATCTACGTCGGCCACGGCGAAGACGAAGTCGAGATCAAGAACCTCGCCTCGACGATCAAGGGTCTGCCCAAGAAGGTCGACCGCGCCACGATGGCCGCCGTCATCAAGCGTGTCTCTTCGGTGTCTCAGGGACTGGCGTCGCTGCCGATCCCCAAGGGCGTCGACCCGAACAAGATGCGGGCTCCGCGCCCCCGTTGATTCCGAGATCGGCCCCGCTTCGGCGGGGCCGATCTGTTCTCAGCTGCGGACGAGGATCGTCCCAATGGCCTTGTCGTGCAGGCCCCGCTGGTCGGCGTCCCAGACGACGGCGGGAATGACGAGTGCGAGGAGAACCGTGCGGACGATCGGCCGCCACACGCCGACCCATCCGCCGGATGCCAGCTCGAGACGCATCCCCATCAGCCGGTGTCCCGGGCTGCCGCCGATGAGAGGGATGAAGAGGATCTGCGCGGCGAAGAAGATGAGATTCGTGGCGATCGGGTTGGCGAACGGCACACCCGTCACGGGATCCGGAGTGGAGAAGAACGCGAAGCCGATGAGCCCGGCGCTCGCGACGTCGATCAGAAGCGCGGCGATGCGGCGTCCCGGCCGGGCGATGGAGCCGCGACCCTCGCGGGGAAGGCCGAGCCGCTGGCCCGGATACTCGTTGTCGGTGGCAGCGGTCACGATCTCAGCGTAATCGTCGCCGCGTAACATCCCCGAAACATGCGAGATATGACCGGGACACCGGTTCTGGGTAGGGTCGAGGAGGCTGGCCGAGGTCGGCCTGATCCCGAATGTTCTACCTCTGGAGTCTTCATGTTCAAAGATTCGTCCGAGGTGCTGAAGTTCATCCAGGACGAGGACGTCAAGTTCCTCGATATCCGTTTCACGGATCTTCCTGGTGTGCAGCAGCACTTCAACATCCCCGCCTCGACTGTCGACGAGGAGTTCTTCACCGTCGGACAGCTGTTCGATGGCTCGTCGATCCGCGGGTTCGCGAACATCCACGAGTCGGACATGCAGCTCATCCCTGACGTGACCACCGCGTATGTCGACCAGTTCCGCGAGGCGAAGACCCTCGTGATGATCTTCGACATCTACAACCCGCGCAACGGTGAGATCTACGGCAAGGACCCGCGTCAGGTCGCCAAGAAGGCGGAGAAGTACCTCGCCTCCACCGGCATCGCCGACACCGCGTTCTTCGCCCCCGAGGCCGAGTTCTACATCTTCGACGACGTGCGCTACGAGGTGAAGCAGAACTCGAGCTTCTACTCTGTCGACTCCGAGGAAGGCGCCTGGAACACCGGCCGCGCCGAAGAGGGCGGAAACCTCGCCAACAAGACCCCGTACAAGGGCGGCTACTTCCCCGTTTCACCGGTCGACAAGACCGCCGATCTGCGTGACGACATCACCCTCAAGCTGATCGAGGCCGGCTTCGTGCTCGAGCGCTCGCACCACGAGGTCGGCACCGGTGGTCAGCAGGAGATCAACTACCGCTTCGACACGATGGTGCACGCGGCCGACGACATCCTGAAGTTCAAGTACATCGTCAAGAACACCTGTGAGGAGTGGGGCAAGGTCGCGACCTTCATGCCCAAGCCCCTCTTCGGCGACAACGGCTCGGGTATGCACACCCACCAGTCGCTGTGGAACGACGGCAAGCCGCTGTTCTACGACGAGACCGGCTACGGCGGGCTCTCCGACATCGCGCGCTGGTACATCGGCGGTCTGCTGGCCCACGCGCCCGCGGTCCTCGCCTTCACCAACCCGACCCTCAACAGCTACCACCGTCTGGTGAAAGGCTTCGAGGCGCCGGTCAACCTGGTGTACTCGGCCGGTAACCGCTCGGCAGCCATCCGCATCCCGATCACGGGTTCGAACCCCAAGGCCAAGCGCATCGAGTTCCGCGCGCCGGACGCCTCGGGCAACCCGTACCTCGCCTTCGCGGCGCAGCTCATGGCGGGCCTCGACGGCATCAAGAACCGCATCGAGCCGCACGAGCCCGTCGACAAGGACCTCTACGAGCTCCCCGCCGAAGAGGCCAAGAACATCCCGCAGGTTCCCAACTCGCTGCTGGACTCCCTCGAGGCCCTCCGCGCCGACCACGAGTTCCTGCTCGCCGGTGGCGTCTTCACCGAGGAGCTCATCGAGACCTGGATCGAGTACAAGATCGAGAACGAGATCCAGCCGATCGCCCAGCGCCCGCACCCCTTCGAGTACGAGCTGTACTTCGGAGTCTGATCGCCCGATCGTCACGACGACGCCCGCTCCCGCCGTTTCGCGGGGGCGGGCGTCGTCGTTTGCACGGCACCTTCCTGGGACCCTCCTGGGTGTCCCGCGGCACGCCTTCGACGCTTCCACGAAGGTTTGGCAGGATGGTGTCATCGATGAGAGGGGCCATCGTGGGCGACTATCGAGTTGATCCGGACCGCGTGATCGGGGTTCTGGCGAGCGTCGATGACGCGGGGGCCGGGATTGCAGATGCCATCACGGACATCGACGCTCTCGCGCTCGAGGGCGACTCGCTGTCGGTGGACGGCCGCCGCGCGCTGCTCGCCGCGTGGGGAGAATTCCTGGAGGAGCGGCGGTTCGTTCCGGGAAAGCTCGCCCACATCGTCGCGGCCTCTGCGACCGCCGTGACCGATGCGACGACCGCGGTCGTGACCGGTGACGTCGAGATGTCCGTCACCGCGGGTGAGGCGGAGTCTCGCGCCTTGGACGACTGGGGTATCGACTCCCTCGACGCCTACACCTCGGTGGGGTACTGATGAGTACGCCGAGTCTCGCGGACCTTCCTCAGGTCCTCGACCCCGCGGTCGTCTCGGGACTGGCCGAGCGTCTCGTGACGGTGGCGAACGCGACGCAGACGTCCATGACGACGGTGCACGATCGGTGGAATGTCCTCGCCGACACCGAGGTCTTCCACGTGACCGGTGCCGAGGGTGTGCCGCGAATGCTCGACCGCCCGCGAACCGACGCGCAGAGTTTCGCAGAATCGCTGGTCGCTGCACGCAACGCGCTCTCCGAGGCGGCGTCCTTCGAGCTGCCCGATCTGCGCTCTCGTCGCGACGAACTCGCATCGCGGATCGACACCGTCGTCGCGGACTACACGTCGGCGGAAGAAGCCAAGGCGATGGCGGACACGACCTACTGGTCGACACGATCGAGCGGTACGGACCCTGACGTCGCCGCCGATGCGGCGCTGGGCAGGTCGTCGGCGGGCGCGGCGCTGCGCAAGGCCCAGGATGCACTCGACACGTTGCGTGACGATATCGAACGTCTCCGGCGCGACATCGAGGAGTCGGAGGACCGACTCGCGTCGCGCTTGCGCGGTGTGTCCGGCGGTACCGAGGTCTACGCTGCGGGTGGCGAGCCGCTGCGCGTCGCGCAGACGTTCTGGGGATTCGTCGAGAACGCGTATCCGGGAGCCCCGGCTGCGGCATCCACGAGCCGGACTCTGGCGGAGCAGCTCACCTACGAACTCGGACGTTCGGCCGAGCGTCGCATCGATTGGCTCTCGACCGCCGACGAAGATGCGGTGAAGCGGTGGATGGAGGCGCACCCTGATTTCGTTCAAGCGGTCGCCTTCGTCGACCCGCATCGGGCGGGTGATCTCTTCGCCGATCTCGCGTCGACCTCGACGGCGGCCCCGAACGGCGAGTGGAACGCGGGTCCCCTCGCGCAGCTGCTCGCGCTGGCTCCGCTCGTGGTCGGCAACCTCAACGGCATCCCTGCTCCGCAGCGCGGCTTGTTCAACCGGTCCGGGCTCGCGCAAGCGCTCGCCCGCAAAGACCTGGACAAGGAGACGCGCTCCCGACTCGAGAAACTCCGGTCGGTGATCGCGCAGCGGGGAGACGACGGTTCCCGTCCAACGCTGCTCAGTCTTTTCCTCGACACAGAGGGGTCACCCCGCGCGAACATTGCTTTCGGCGACGTCGACGACGCCGATCAGATCACCACGCTCACCCATGGCATCCGCACCGATCTGGGTTCACTCGACGAGTGGGCGCGAGGGAGCGCCGACCTGCAGTCCGCCCTGACGAACGAACTGGAGCGTACGGGATCGGATCAGACGACGGCGGTCGTTCTGGTCATGGACTGGGACTCGGGTGGCGTGCTCAGCGTCGGAGGGATCGACCGCCCGGACGCCGGAGCCTCCCGACTCTCGCAGACGTGGCGTGGTCTGCACGCCGTGAATCCTGACGCGCAGCTCGACGCCGGCGCACACTCGCTCGGCACGACCATGACCGGACAGGCCTTAGCCGACAACCCGGGCATGGTCTCGAACGTGTGGTTCTTCGGCTCGGCCGGCGTCACCTCGCAGGCGGGCGACGAGATCGCCGAACAGATCCGGTTGGGACAGACCCAGCTGTCGGCGACCCACGCGGACGATGACAGCATCGCGGCGTGGGGACGGAGGGAGTGGCTCGGGAGCCTGCACTCCACGGACCCGCGCAACATCCCCGGTGTCGAGGAATTCAGTTCCAATGGGGGTGTGGTCCCCGGCTACGGCTCGCCCGAGGGGGAATACGGGGAGTCGACGGACAGTCACGACGCCCACAAGAGTGTGAAGGACGAACTCGTCGGATGGACCATCGGTGTGGATGGTTCTCCTGTTCCGCTCTACGAGCCCACCGAGAGGTTTGGGTATCTCGACCCGTCGGCGGAATCGTTTAAGCATTTCGTGGTCGGCTTGCGCGACTCGCTGGATTCGACGGGAGCTCTGGAATGATCGAACGCCGCTGGGTGAAGCTTCCCTCTGTCTTCGCGGCCGCGATCGTCGCCACGACCCTTTTGACCGGATGTGGAGGTCCGCAGATGACACCCGTGGAGACGCCGACGAGCGAGCAGAGCTTCGACGAAGCGAAAGCGGCGAACGCTGAGTTCAAGGCCGCCGTGGCCGACGTGCAGAAGCAGCTGTTCGCCGGGGAGTGGCGCGTCGAAGAGTACGGCGACATCCCCGAGTCATGCGACGACGGGTACGAATTCTTCCTCCGCCGGAAGCTGCCCAAGGGATTCTCCTTCGAGGAGCAGGGCCCGCAGCGCTTGGAGGAACTGCGCGCGTGGATGGGCGAGAACGGCTGGCGCGTGGAGCCCGGTCCCTCTTACGGACCGGGTATCGACAACGTCGTCATCGTCGGCTCGAAGCCGGACGCGAAGGTGGCGCGGCTCGATATCGATCTGCTTCCCGGGGTGGCCGCGGAGGGGACCGTCGACGTGCTAGAGCTCAGGGCCACCTCTACCTGCGAGCCCGGCGATGCCGCGGCGCTCCTCGAACAGCTGCACGGCCCGCTCCGCGCGGTTCCGGAAGACACCGGTATCCCGGACCTGGAGAGTCCCGATGCCACTCCCCTGTTCGAGCGACACACCGCGGGCTGACACGCGGCGGGCTCAGCCCGCGCGCCCCGCGCGCTTCTGCTCCTGGAAGACGCGGATCGCCTCGTAGCGCTCGGCCGAGCGTGCCTGTCGCTTCGCCGCTTCCTCCTCGCGGATCTTCGGCGGGGCGTTGGTCACCAGGTCGTCGAGGAGATGACGAACGGATGCCGCGATCTCGGCCACCGCGCGGTCGAAGACGTCCTGGTTGGCCCGCGAGGGTTTCGTCGTCCCCACGATCTTGCGGACGAACTGCAGCGCGGCGTCATGGCACTCGGCATCCGTTGCCGGCGGGGCGAAGTTGTGGAGCGGGACGATGTTGCGGCACATGGCGTCAGAGTAGGTCGATCGCGTCGTCATCGCGAGGGCGGGACGCTCACGGCACCGGTAATTCGACGATCCTGAACCACCGTCCGCTCGGCTGGAGGCGAGACAGCGCGGGCAGGAAGTGCGGGTCGCTGACGTGACCGTCGAAGTCGACTTTCGTCACACCACGGTGGGCCAGTATCGCCATGGCGCGACGGATGCAGCCCTCGACGAGATGCTCTCCCTCGGCCTGATGGCGCGTCGTCGTCTCGGCGACGATGAGAGGCGGATCGGTGTCCCGATAGACGAGTGCGAGAGCCGAGATCCGGCCCTGGTCATCCACGGTGGCGGCTGACGCGTCCACGTCCAGAACGTCCCACAGGTCCTCGTTGAGGGCGGCCTCGAAGCCGGCGCGGACCGGACTCCAGGTCTCATGGGTCCATCGGTACATGCCCGCGTGCGCGGCTTCGATCCGGGCCCTGTCGATCCCCGCCACAGCCTGAACCCGAGCATGCGACCGCAGGGAGGTGTGTGTCGGCAGATCGACTCGCGCGGGCGGGACGATCTGAGTGGTGACCGCTCCACGTGCGTCCGCGAACAGCATCTTCTCTTCATCGACGTAGCCGCGTGCGGTGAAAGGGACATCGCGTGACCGCAGCGTCGCCAGATGACGGAGCATCGCCGTCCCGATGCCCCGCCGCCGCATCTCGGGATGGACGACGATATCGACCCAGAAACGCGCGCCGTGGACGCGGGACAGCCAGATCGCTCCCGCCGCGACGATCTCGCCCCCGTCGATCGCCACAGCCGACCTCGTCTCACCGTCACGCCAGAGATCCGCTGCGAGGCTACGGTCATTCCACCACGGTGGGGACGAGTGGAGGTCATCCTCGGTCAGCGATCGGAAGTGCATGGGTCCATCGAAGCACTCCCCCGCGTGGGCGCCGAAGCGCGGTCTGTCAGGATGAGCCACATGGATGTCGAAACCGCCCAGGACGATGTGCGACGGGTCTATCGAGGTGGGTTTTGCGGTCCGCTCGTGTCTGCCGTGATCTGGGCGGCGGCGTCGGCCGCCCTCCAGTGGGGATCGGTGTGGCTGTCCATGGCCGTTCTGTTCTTCGGCGGAATGGTGATCTTCCCCCTCTCGTCGCTCGTTCTGAAGGCGATGGGCGGGCCAGCCGCACTCCCCAAGGGGCATCCCTCCGCGGCACTGGCGGTGCAGAGCGCATTGACCGTGCCGATCGGACTGCTCGTGGCGATCGCCCTCGGAGGCGTCGCTCCCTCGCTGTTCCTGCCGGCGTCCCTCATCATCGTCGGGGCTCATTACCTGACGTTCGTTTCGTTGTATGGGATGCCGCTCTACGGCGTTCTGGCCGGGGTCCTCGTCACTGTCGGTGCGGTCGCGATGTTCGCGGTGCCGGCGCTGCGCGGGGTGAGCGGGTGGATCGGTGCGCTGGTTCTGCTCGCTTTCGCGCTCCCGCTTTTCTTTCGCTCCCGCGAGGACGATCGGGCCGCCGTGCAGAAGGTGTGAGCGTCCAGGCTCCCGGCATCCCCACAGGTGCCGTGCCGCCGCGATGTCGGAGGGGGACGGAAGGATGGATGCCATGCCCCTGCCTTTTTCATCTCGTCCCTGGCTCAGCTCGTACGCCGACGGGGTGCCCCACGAGATCGATGAACCGACGCAGACGCTGCCGGAGATGATGGCCGCGAGCGTGTCGCGGTACGGGAAAGGGCCTGCGCTCGAGTTCTTCGGTGCCACGACGACGTATCGCGAGCTCGGGCGCCTGATCGACCGTGCGGCCGAGGGTCTCCGCCGGCTCGGTGTCCGTGCGGGTGATCGCGTCGCTCTGGTGCTGCCGAACTGTCCGCAGCACGTGGCCGCGTTCTACGCCGCGCTGCGTCTCGGCGCGATCGTCATCGAGCACAACCCCATCTACACGCCGCGCGAGCTCCGCCACCAGTTCGAGGACCACGGGGCGCGCTTCGCGATCGTGTGGGACAAGATCGCCGATGTCGTCGCCGAGTTCCCCTCCGACCTCGCGCTCGAGCACGTCATCGGCGTCGACATCACGGCGGCGATGCCCCGGGTGAAACGTCTCGCCCTCCGCCTGCCGGTTCGAAAGGCCCGCGAGGCTCGAGCGCAGCTGACCGCCGCGCCCACGTCGAAGCGCGTCCGCCCGTGGGAGACACTCCTCACCCACGGTACGCTCTCGCGCAAGCACGAGGGTCCGCGGCTCGACGACATCGCCCTGCTGCAATACACCAGCGGTACGACCGGGAGCCCCAAGGGCGCCGTCCTGACCCACGCCAACCTCCGCGCGAACGCGATGCAGGGCCGTGCCTGGGTCCCCGGACTCCGCGACGGTGAAGAGACCTTCTACGGTGTCCTCCCCCTGTTCCACGCGTACGGGCTGACCCTCTGCCTGACCTTCGCGATGAGCATCGGCGCGAAGCTCGTGCTGTTCCCGAAGTACGACCTCGAGCTCGTGGCATCCGCGATCCGCAAGAGTCCGCCGACCTTCCTGCCGGCGGTCCCGCCGATCTACGATCAGCTCGCGCGCGCGGCCGCCCGCGGGACGATCGACCTCTCGACCGTGCGGTTCGCGATCTCGGGGGCGATGAGTCTCCCCGTCGCGACGGTCGATCGCTGGGAGGCCGCGACCGGCGGCCTCCTCGTCGAGGGATACGGGATGACCGAGTCCTCCCCCGTCGCGCTCGGAAACCCGATCGGGCCCTCGCGTCGCCCGGGCACGGTCGGCGTGCCCTTCCCCAGCACCGAGATCCGTGTCGTCGACCCGGCTGACCCCGAGAACGATGTCGCGCTCGGCGAGACCGGGGAGCTGCTCCTTCGCGGTCCGCAGGTGTTCCAGGGCTACTGGAACCGTCCCGCCGACACCGCCGAGACCCTGCTCGACGGCGGGTGGCTGCGCACGGGCGACATCGCCTCCGTCTCCCCCGACGGTTTCGTCACGATCGTCGACCGCCTCAAAGAGATCATCATCACGGGCGGCTTCAACGTGTCACCCAGCGAGGTCGAGGATGTGCTCGTCGGCCACCCCGACATCGAGGCGGCGGCTGTCGTCGCGCTTCCGAAGCCTCGCGGCGGTGAGGACGTCGCGGCGGCCATCGTCGTCCGCGACGGTGTCGACCTTCCCGCCGACGCCGTCCGCGATTTCTGCAAGACGCGCCTGGCCGCGTACAAGGTCCCGCGCCGCGTGATCGTCGTCGACGATCTGCCGCGTTCGCTGATCGGAAAGGTCCTCCGTCGCGAGGTCCGCGAGCGTCTCATGTCCTGAGCCGTGCAGCGGGACGGATGCCGTGGCCCCGAGGCCGTGGCATCCCTCCCCGGTTCCGATCAGCCGTAGAAGAGCTTCTCGAAGACGCGGCGCGCGCGGCGCGTCGCGCCGAGGAAGTCCTCCTCGACCTGCGTCGCGGAGCGCGGCGGGTACTCCAGGATGCGTCCGATGCCGTCGAGGCGGGAGCGGTCCGCGGGAAGGACGTCGCTCGTCTGCCCCGACAGCAGCGTGTTCGCCGACCGCAAGCGGCTGGCGAGGTGCCACGATGCCGCGAGCTTCTCCGCCGCGTCGGCGGGGACGAGACCGGCGTCCACCGCGGCACTCAGCGCGCCGAGCGTCGAGGTCGTGCGCAGGCCCGGCACGGCACGCGCGTGCTGCAGCTGGATGATCTGCACGAGCCACTCGACATCGCTCAACGACCCCGGACCGAGCTTGAGATGACGCGCGGGGTCGGCGCCCTGCGGGAGCCGCTCGTTCTCGACGCGCGCCTTGATGCGGCGGATCTCGCGCAGACCGTTCGGGTCGGCCTTCTCGGGGTAGCGCACCTCGTCGGCGAGAGCCATGAAGTCCGCGATGAGCTTGACGCTCCCGGCGACGCCACGCGCCCGCAGGAGCGCCTGCGCCTCCCACGAGAGCGACCAGCGGCGGTAGTACTCGGCATACGCGTCGAGCGAGCGGGCGAGCGGCCCGCTCCGCCCCTCGGGGCGCAGCTCGGCGTCGAGGTCGAGAGGCAGACGATGATCTTCGGAGTGCTCCCGGAGGCCGGCGACGATCTTCAGCGCGAGGGTGTTCGCCCGCTGGGGATCGAGGCCGTTCGCCCGGTAGACGTACATGACATCGGCATCCGACCCGAAACCCAGCTCGCGACCACCGAAGCGGCCCATCGCGATGACCGAGAAGTCCAGGTCGTCGTCCTCGGGGGGAACCACCGCACGGCGTACCGCGCGCAGGGTCGCTTGGATCGTCGTCTCGGTGATCGTGGTGAGCGCGTCGGAGAGCTCCTCGAGGGACACGACCTCGAGGACCGCGGCCATCGCGACCCGGAGCATCTCGCGCCGGCGGAGGGCCCGGACGGATCGCATCGCCTCATCGATGTTGTGCCAGCGCGTCTGGATCGCCCGGGCCTCGTCTTCGAGCGCCTTGCCCGAGCGGGGACGCAGCAGCGCGTCGTCGTCGAGCCAGGCCACCGCCTCGGGGATCCACTCCATCAACTCGCCGATGTACCGCGAGCCCGAGAGCACGCGCGTCAGGCTCTCCGCCGCCCCCGCGGAGTCGCGCAGCACGCGCAGGAACCAGGGCGTGTTCCCCAGTCGCTCGCTGATGCGACGGAAGACGAGGAGTCCGTAGTCGGGGTCGACGCCGTCGGCGAACCACCGGATCATGACCGGCATGAGGTGCCGCTGGATGGTGGCTTTGCGACTCAGCCCACTCGTGAGCGCGGCGATGTGGCGGAGGGCTCCGGCGGGGTCGCGGAAGCCGATCGCGGCCAGGCGATCCCGCGCCTGCTCGGTCGACAGCGTCCTCTCCCCCTCGGGAAGGGCCGCGACGGCCGAGAGCAGGGGGCGGTAGAACAGGCGCACGTGGATGTCGCGCACCTCGCGCTTGATGCCCTCCCACGCGGCCTGGACACCCTCGGCGGAATCCGACAGGCGTGTCGCCCGCGCGAGGACGCGAAGGTCCTCCGGCTTCTCGGGAAGAAGAGCGGTCCGTCGCAGGCCGCGGAGCTGCAGGCGGTGTTCGAGCAGACGGAGCAAGCGGTAGTCGCGCCCGAACGCCTCCGCCTCCGAGCGGCCGATGTACCCCTCGGCCACCAGGGCGTCGAGGGCTTCGAGCGTGCCGCGCTGTCGGATGCGTTCGTCGGTGAGTCCGTGCACGAGCTGGAGGAGCTGCACCGTGAACTCGACGTCCCGGATGCCTCCCGGGCCCAGCTTGAGCTGCCTGTTCACCTCGCTCGCGGGAATGTGGTCGGTGACGCGCTCGCGCATGCGCTGAACGCCCTCGACGAAGTTCTCGCGCGCGGCGCTGTGCCAGACGAGGGGCTGCATGGCGGAGACGTAGTCGGCGCCGAGCTGCGCGTCCCCCGCGATGGCCCGCGCCTTCAGGAGCGCCTGGAACTCCCAGCTCTTCGCCCACCGGTCGTAGTACTGCCGGTGCGAGCCGAGGCTCCGCACCAGCGCACCCTGCTTGCCCTCGGGGCGCAGGTTCGGATCGACCTCCCACAGGGGTGGTTCGATCTCAGGTCCCGAGATCCCGCGCATCGTCTGCACGGCGAGGCGCGTTCCGATGTCGATCGCGCGTGCCTCGGACACGATCTCCTCGTTCGACGACCCTCCGACGAAGATCACGTCGACGTCGCTGACGTAGTTCAGTTCGCGCGCGCCGGTCTTGCCCATCGCGATGATCGCGAACTGCGTCGCCTCGACCTGCGCGCGCGGGAAAGCGGCAGGTCCCGACCCGGACACGCGCGCGCGGGCCACACTGAGCGACGCCTCGAGCGCCGCACCGGCGAGATCGGCGAGGGAGGCCGAGACCATGTCGATCGCCCCGGCCGGATCGTCCTGGCCGAGGTCGTACGCGGCGATCCGGGCCAGGAGACGCCGGTAGCGAACCCGCAGCGCGAGCCACGCGGCATCCGAGGAGTCCGCGGCGAAGCCGCCGTCGTCGCCGACGGATGCCAGGAGCTCAGCGCGCATGGCCTGCTCGTCGGGAATGGTCAGGCCCGCCCCGGTGAGGTGCACGAGCTCGTCGGGGTGGCGGAGGTAGAACTCCGCGAACCCGTCGGAAGCGCCGACGATGTCCCAGAGCGCGCGCCACGCGCCGGCGTCCGCGGCGCAGGCGCGCACGGCATCCGTGTTCCGGCGAGCGATCTGCACGATCGACGACAGGGCGCGATCGGGGTCGGCGACGCGCTGTGCCAGGGCCGTGGCGTCGGCCCGTGCGACACCGACGAGCTCGTCGAGCTCGCCCAGCAGCGCATCGGCTTCCGCGAGTCGCGAGAAGCCGATGCGCGCCAGGGCGGTGAGCGCCGTCGATCGATCGCCCGAGATCATCGGTGTCCTGTCAGAGGCGGTATCAGAGCGCTTCGAGGTTGCTCGCGAGCTCGAACGGCGTCACCTGGGCGCGGTACTGCTGCCATTCGCGACGCTTGTTGAGCAGGACGTACTTGAAGACCTGCTCCCCCAGCGTCTCGGCGACGAGCTCGGACTCCTCGAGGTACTCGAGAGCGTGGTCGAGGCTCGCCGGCAGCGGCGCGTAACCCAGAGCGCGGCGCTCGGAGTCGGTCAGCGACCAGACGTTGTCTTCCGCCTCGGCGGGCAGCTCGTACTCTTCCTCGATGCCCTTGAGCCCTGCCGCGAGCATGAGCGCGTACGACAGGTACGGGTTCGCCGCGGAGTCGAGCGCGCGGTACTCGACACGCGTCGACTGGCCCTTGTTGGGCTTGTAGAGCGGAACACGCACGAGAGCCGAGCGGTTGTTGTGTCCCCAGCAGATGAAGCTGGGAGCCTCGTCGCCGCCCCACAGGCGCTTGTACGAGTTGACGAACTGGTTCGTGACGGCCGAGATCTCGTTGGCGTGGCGCAGCAGCCCCGCGATGAAGTGGCGGCCGACCTTCGAGAGTTGGTACTGCCCGCCCTCTTCGTAGAACGCGTTCATGTCACCCTCGAAGAGCGACAGGTGCGTGTGCATGCCGCTGCCCGGCTGTCCGCTGATGGGCTTGGGCATGAAGGTGGCGTACACACCCTGCTCGATCGCGACCTCCTTCACGACCGTGCGGAAGGTCATGATGTTGTCGGCGGTGGTGAGAGCGTCGGCGTAACGCAGATCGATCTCGTTCTGGCCCGGACCGCCCTCGTGGTGGCTGAACTCGACCGAGATGCCGAGGTCCTCGAGCATGCGCACCGAACGGCGACGGAAGTCGTGCGCGGTGCCCCCGGGGACGTTGTCGAAGTAGCCCGCCGAGTCGACCGGCTGAGGCTTGCCGTCGGGACCGAGCTGCGACGACTTGAGCAGGTAGAACTCGATCTCGGGGTGCGTGTAGAACGTGAACCCCGCGTCCGCGGCCTTGGCGAGGGTGCGCTTGAGGACGTGCCGCGGATCGGCGACCGCCGGCTGCCCGTCCGGCGTCGTGATGTCGCAGAACATGCGCGCGGTCGGGTCGATCTCACCGCGCCACGGCAGGATCTGGAACGTCGTGGGGTCGGGGTGGGCGAGCAGATCCGACTCGTACGAACGGGTCAGACCCTCGATCGCGGAACCGTCGAACCCGAGCCCCTCGGTGAAGGCCCCCTCGACCTCGGCCGGGGCGATCGCCACCGACTTCAGCGTGCCCACGACATCGGTGAACCACAGGCGGACGAACTTGACGCCGCGTTCTTCGATCGTGCGCAGAACGAAATCGCGCTGCTTGTCCATCGTCATCCTTCGTTCTCAGTACGTGCGGTCAGCGAGTGATGCCGTCGATGCTCAGCGGTCGTCGCGGGAGTCGTCTTCGGCCCACTGCTTCGACCGCTCGCGCAGGATCTCGGGCGCGCGCGCCGCTTCTTCGGCGGTGTCGAAGGGACCCGCGCGATCGATCGCCGGAGAGGCGTAGCCCTGCTCGACCTCGTGGGTCTCCAGGTTGTACCAGTACTTCGCGTTCTCGTCGCTCACGATCGCTCCTCGAGTGGGTCACGAGCCTCGGGCGCAGATCCGCCGGGCCTCTGTCGATCCTACTGATCCGGGCCGCTCGGCTGGATAGGCTGGAGGGCATGGCAACGAATGCGTCGCGCGCGGTCGGAGTGGACATCGGCGGAACCGGGATCAAAGCGGGGATCGTCGACCTGGATGCCGGGGAGTTGATCAGCGACCGCGTGAAGGTCGCCACTCCGGCGGGGGCCGAGCCGGCCGACGTGCTCGCCGCCGTGAAGCAGGTGCTCGAGACGCTCGAGGCGCCGGCGGACCTCCCCCTGGGCGTGGCCTTCCCCGCTATCGTGAAGGGCGGACGCACGATGTCGGCCGCGAACGTCTCGAAGTCGTGGATCGGCTTCGAGGCCGAGAAGTTCTTCGAGCACGGTCTCTCCCGCGACATCCATTTCGCCAACGACGCCGACGTCGCCGGTATCGCCGAGGTGCGCTACGGCGCGGCGAAGGGCATCGACGGGTTGGTGATCCTGACGACGCTGGGCACGGGCATCGGCTCGGCGATGATCTACGACGGCGTGCTCGTCCCCAACAGCGAGCTGGGACACCTGCAGCGCAGCGGTCACAAGCGGGATGCCGAGGGCTACGCGGCGTACTCGGCCATGGAGCGCGAGGAACTGTCGTGGGAGAAGTGGGCCAAGCGCCTGCAGTGGTACTACGACTACGTCGAGTTCCTCTTCAGCCCGGACCTCATCGTCGTCGGCGGCGGCGTGTCCAAGCACTCGGAGGAGTTCCTGCCGCTGCTCAAGCTCCGCGCACCGATCGTGCCCGCGAAGCACCGCAACAACGCCGGGATCATCGGCGCGGCCTCGCTGGCCGTGCCCGTGCCCGAGGCGCTGCCCGCTGTCAAGTGACACCCGGATTCTGACGGACGCGATATCGGCTCCCTATGGTGGAGCCATGAAACGTCTCCCCGCCGTCCTCGTCCTCGCCACCGCCGCTGTGCTCCTCGCCGGATGCAGCAGTGAAACGACCGAGGAGAACATCACCGTCACCCCCGGGCAGTCCGGCACGTTCTCGTCCGGCGACACCTCCGTGGTCGTCGAGCCGGAAGAGACCGAGGCGCCCGCCTCGACCGAGGATGCCGCGTATCTCACCGAGGTGCGCAGCAAACTCGCCGATCTCGGAAAGGCGACGGACGAGCAGCTGATCTCGCTGGGCGAGAGCACGTGCGACCAGCTCGAGGCCGGAACGCCCGCCGACCAGGTGATCCTCGTGGTTCCCGCGGGCCTTACCGCTCAGGCGGGCGACGGGACGATCGTCGCCGAGGCGGCGCAGGCGACTCTCTGCGGCTGACTTCCGCCGTAACGGCTCCGGTGAGCTCGGCGGTGGAGGACGACCTCGGCCGCCGAGTTCCCGGGCGCGGGGCTGCTCGCGCGCCCCGCTCAGCGACAGCGGGCATCTCGCGGCTGAGCTGAGGCGAATGGGCCGGCCTGTACGTCGGGTTCTGAGTCATGGGTGCACGGCGTTTGCAGGGAGTTGCGGACATGTCCCGCTAATTCCAGGTCAGAGTCGATCGCATCGGCGTAGCGTCTGTTCGTTCCCACGCGGGTCCGGGTGCCCCTTCTCCGGCCGAGAGAATGCCGCTGCGTTCAGCACGGCGCTGTGACCATACCGGTCGTCCCCGACATTCGGTGGGTAGACGTCCCTGCGTGCAGGAGGTGTGCCGTGGCGACCGCAACTCGCTAATGCAATAGGAACGCCGCTAGGACCCGTCCTGTGAGAATGTGCCTCATGGACGCGTACTTCATCTGGCGTGACGCCGACGTCACCTACCCCGACTAGAAGGGCACCGTCCAACTCGACCAGCAGATGACTTCCAAGGGCATCGAGGAACTCGTAGGCCTCGATAGTGAGGCGTGGATGGTCGTCGGCTTCGACATCGGAGGCGGAGAAATTGGGCAAGACCTACGCGTTGCGGCCGTGAGCCGCAACGACGTGCCTGAAGGCGGCGACGTTCTCCCTCGCATAGCTGAAGCGAACGGTGGCGAGATACCCGTGACCGAGTTTCTCGTCCACGGAGTTGACCCCTACGTGGTGTTGCGGCCCATGACACACGTCTTCGAGTTGCGTATGCGACTCAACCCCACAGTGGGTATCCCGATGCGTTTCGTTCAACGATGCGACGTCGCCGCAAGGTCGTAGCGATCTGGCAGCGCAACCGGGCGATTGACGTCGCCAGGAAGGCCGCATGAAACGCCCGACCGTCCCGAAGTCGCCCCGTTTACTCTTCGATGTCAAACCCAATCGCACCGCGGGGAGCAATTGGGAGAACAATCGCCTCGCCAAATACCTTCAGCGTGGCGTCCGCGACCCCTTCGCGGAGGAATGGGTAGATCGTCATCACCGCCACCTCGTTGGCGAACATCATGACGTCCCGCCGCTCTGGCACGTAGCCGTCCGTCAATGAGTATTCGCCGGACACCGTCACTGCGGCGGAACCGATCGCGTTCTGAACTTCAGCCCGCAGTCGCACGCCGAAGTCTTCGCTCGAAAGTCGGAACTGGATTCCCACCTCGACGTTCGACCCCTCCAGATTCTTGAACTCTGCTGAGTCGTCGTGCCGACGGGCGCTTTGCTCATGAAAATAGACTCCGTCGAGGTCGGACTTGTCGATCAGGTACCGAATGCGGGCCGTGTCAGCGGGAGTCAATTCGTACAAACTACGCCCCCAACGCGAAATGGGACCGGCGGGCATCCGACCAGTCCTCGTCGCGGACAAAAGTCATCTTCCCTGTCCGCGCCGGCTCGGCCGACGTTCGCCACATCACAGCCTGCGCCCCAGGCGTGGCTATGGATTCCCAAGACGAAGCATTCGCAAGGGTGACCGACTGGCCGACGTCTGCCACCACGTGATGCTCGATCAACGCTCCTACAGCGTTCGCGTACTTGCGAAGGGTGGAAAGCTTGGGATCAGCATCGTACCGCTCGAGCTTTTGAACGGCCTGCGGTGAAACGCCCAAAGCGTCGGCAACATCCTTCTGCGTTAGGTCGTTCTGCCTGCGAATGCGGACCAACTCGGATCGCATCAGCCGATCCTCGCGAGCTAGAACCTTCGCGCGGGCCCTGATGAGGCGAGTGGCGGGAAGCAAGGCGGCACCGAACACGCCGAAGAGGTCGCTCATGGGTGAGATCATAGCCATACAACCTGAAGGTTGTCTCGCGGCTACGTCCCCCAAGACACCCTCTCGCACATCTCGTGCAGTTGTATGGAGTGAGCTAGCGCGTCCGTCTGACCGTCCTCGTCGGACTTGATGTGGCGGTGCAGAGCAACCAGGCACTTCGGCAGCGCGTCCGGCTCCGAGTGATAGAAGCGAATGTAAGTGCGCAGCGAAGACACCTCAGAACGCCGGCGAAGCTCGTAAATCTCCGGCTTGTGAGTCACTGGCTTGATCGGCGAGAAGTTGTCCCCTGAGTCTTCGAGGAGGCCCGCTGCTGCCGCCTCGAACAGTTCGTCCGTCTCCCCCTCCTCGATCGCACGCGACATAGGCGTCATAGAGGCTAGCCAGGCCTCGTATTCCGCGTACTGGGGATGACTCTGATCTTCGACGCGGACCCATTCATATGGCGCTCCGCTCTCAATACAGCAGCGCGAATCGTTGCCGGTGCGGAGCGGAGCGGACATCTCAGCATCGTAGTTCCACCCCGCCTGACCAAGTTCATTCGCCGCAGTAGATCTCGCATGCCGCACGAGCGCGCGACGAATTGACTGCGTTCTTCCTCCGGGACAGACGCCGCGCAGTTGATGAGTCGAGATACCGTGTGATCGTCACGGCAAAAACCTAAGGGGACGGTTGCTCATGCTGCTACCAAATGAACTCAAGCAACGAACCGGCCTCACGAGAGATCTCGTCGGGCCTTACACATCGATGCTGAGGAGCGCCCACGGCGCAGTGGCGGCACTCCTCCAGGACGACAAGATTGAAGCAGCGGTCACCTGGTTCGACTCTGGAGAGGAAGAAGACCGCCCGGCGGGGGTTCACATCCGGCTGCTTGTCGAGGCTGGGCTTATCACGCTCGACTACGACTTCTCGTTCGACGGCTCACCCGATGCGCGCTTCATCCCTTGGTCAAGGGTTCATGCGCTTCACGTCGTCGCTGACGACGGCAGACAGACCGTCGTGGCGAATGCATGGCTTGTCACCGAAACGGGGACGGTCGAGCTAGCCGGCGGAGGCAGAGCACAGCTCTCGGAAGCGGTCCGCGCGGCGAAGGAGTATCTCCGCTAGCGCCTGGCCCACCGCCCCCTCCGAGTCGCTCCCTCGACTTCGCCGTCTTCCCCTCAAGTCCTCGGGTGGGTCAGGGTGACGAGGGCAAGGTTCGTGACTTCTTCGGCGCCGGCGGTTTGAAGATCGTTGAGAAGCCGGCACCGACAAGAAGTGCGACTACCACGGCGAGCACGACGCACACGGGAGTAACGAGCCAAGCGATGGGTGTGCCCCAAACGCTCGCTGACCAGTTCCATAGCCAAAAGGCAGTAAGCGCCCCGGCCGCCCCGAGGATGATTGCGAAGACGAGGTTGAAGACGTTGAGATTCCGGGCCAGCCTCGCGGTCTCTCGCCCTCGTAGCCCCTCGGCCTGAACGGCCACGAGTTTGTCGAGGGCGTCGAACGCGGCCGACTCGGTGGGCACATTCGATAGTGCCTCTGCGGCGTGCTTGAGTCGACGGTACTCGCCGGGGTCTCGGTTGCTCGTGAGCAGAGAGCCGAGCAAGCCAAGCACGGGGACGGCGAATGCTACGAAAATCTGCCAGGTCATAGCTGGAGCATAGGGTCTATTCTCGACCCAACGGCGGGCACCATGAGCGAGTCACACGAAGAGATCGGCGGGTCTCTTCGCGCACGAGGCGAGTGTGGCAGTGGGTCGCGGGAGCCCTTGAGCTGTCATCATCGCAGCCGCGATCGCCATTCCGGTATCCGGGAACGCTGCGCAACAAGCCGCCGCCGCCGAAGAGGCGGCACGTCTAGCCGCGGACAAAAAAGCCGCGGAGGCGGCAGAACTGGAACGTCTCGACACCTTCCGCGACCGCCTCACGAATTGCGGCGTCACATTCTCCACCGCGGTGCAGATCCTCGACGGTGGCGAGTCGATGCAGTTGACGCGGGTCACGAAGTACGACGGTCCGACGTACTCGCAGATGACTTGCGTCCTGAACAGTCTCGACGCGCCGGCCGCGATCGAGGCTGAAATCAGTCAGACTCGAGCCCTCGATGGCCGGCAGACGTATGAGTGGGATGGGTCCTCGATCTCTTGGTCTTACCACCCGGACGACGGCGCGAGCGTGCTCATCGAACACGCAGACTGAGCCGCCCCTCCAGCGGCTCGCTGAGGTACTGGAGAACTTTAGTAGGTCACCGTCCCGCCGAACACCTTCGTCACGGCGCAGCGATGGAAGACCTCCCCGAGCAGGGGCTCGTCCTTGAGTGCGAAGAAGGACGAGGTTCCGGCGTAACGAGCGCCGTGCGCCCTCGTGAAGAGCGCAGCCCCGAGGGGGTTACAGCTGGCAGCAATACTTGGTTCGCTCACGGCGGTTGAGAGGCCTTGGTGAACTTTGTCCGGGGTGTCGATCACGTGGACCGCTAGAAGACCATCCTTGTCCAAGGCGACAAAGGGCTCCTCGAGATCGAACTCATTTGATGCGACGCCCAGTAGGTTCGCAGCGTCGCGCGTAGGCACCCAAACGGCATTTCGTTCCGCCTCCTGCTGATGGCCCAGTTCGAAGGGGGCCTCTGCTCCGTCCAGCAGGGCACGGTAGGTCGCATAGTGCGCGCGCACCTGGGCGCTCGTTAGCCGGTCGACGATGCGCGCATAGAACAGCGACGAATCTGAATCCGCGTCACGAGCAGCGTCTATGACTAGACCTGCCAGGTACTCCTGTACCAATCCGTCAGCCGACCAGGAGGCCGTTTCCAGGATTTGCGCCGAAACACGGGGGTGCACTGGCTCGAGCGGAACGAGCTCGTCTTGACGCGCTCGAATCTTCTTGAAGAGGCCCAGAATGTTTGCTGATTGGTAGTCCGTCCATGGAGCGACGTTGGAACGGACAGCTTTGATCGACGGCCCGAGGAACCACGCTGCTGCCGTGACGGCCGCCCCGCCAACTGTGAACTCATCGATGTGCGTTGCCGAAAGGATCACATCGATGGGCCCCAAGTCATCCGTCACGACGGTCCGCCAGAATTGCACGCGCTTTTCGCTCGAGGGTCGGGATGAGCGAGCGCGCCTTCTGCGATCGAGACGCGTGCACCGCAGCCGCACGATCATGTCGAGCGATTGCTGAGGCGAGCACTCTGGCCCGCAAGCTCAGCGTCGTGACGCGGCTAGCGCGGCCGATCTCGTGCAGAGTGAGAGCGAGTTCCGACATGTGCATGAGCATTCACCTCCTCTCCGTGATTACCTAGAGCTCTGGTCCTCTCAGGAGCGCTCCACTTGCCGCTCTCGTTCGACGGTTCCCGGGGCGGGCCTGACGTCGAGCGGATTCTCGATCGAGTGCACCCCGCCGTCCCCGCCGGCCGAATGCAGCAGTCAGTGCGCTTTTCGCCGGTCACGGAGTGCCCCCGCCGCAGGGATGCGGCGCAGTCGACCAGCATCGTTGATACCGAGGGGACTCACCGTTTCGCCCGACGCTGCAACATCCACCGCGCCGGGCGAGACCCGGACGCCGTCTGCGTCAAGTTGGAAGACGTTGCCGCCGTGCTGCAAGCGTGCATAGTCGTTGCTGACCTGAACGACACTGCTGCCGAGAAAGACCTGGATGGTGGTCCCGTTGGTGAAGACTTGGGCGCCATTCGGAAACTTGACCGCGCCGCCGTGCTCGTCGGGGTCGAGGATCATCCCGCCGATGTGGTCAACGTTTCGGTCACGTCTGGCGACCGGCCGCGAATGCTGCGGGGCTCACCGAGGCCGCCGGCACCGGGATGCGCGCGCTGCGGCACTACTATGCGAGCCTGCTCATCCGGTACGGCGAGAGCGTGAAGACCGTGCAGGGGCGTCTCGGGCACAAGTCCGCTACCGAGACGCTCGACACCTACGGGCACATGTGGGCGGACCCTGACGACCGGACGCGCGAGGCCGTAGACAGTGTCCTTGGCGCTCGCGCGGACTCCGGGCGGACTCGGACGCGACGCTCGCAAAGAAATTCTTGATCAAGCGCAAAAAGGCGAATGGGCCGGCCTGTACGCCGGGTTCTGTCCGGGTGGCCCGTCGACATGCTCGGGGCCACCGTGGACGGTCATCTCTCTCGGCGACACGTTGCCGCGCCGCTCCAGCGGCCTACCCGGGGACTCGGCGAGCCGCGTCAACATCCCCTGTCTGGCCTTGCTCCGGACGAGGTTTACCTCGCGGGTCGTGTCACCACGACCCCGGTGGTCTCTTACACCACCCTTTCACCCTTACCCGCTCCCACGACGAGCGCGGTGCGGGCGGTCTGCTCTCTGTGGCACTGTCTCGCGGATTGCTCCGGGTGGGCGTTACCCACCGTCCTGCCCTGTGGAGCCCGGACGTTCCTCGGCACGGGCGAACCCGTGACGCGACCGTCCAGCCGACCCATTCGCGTCGTCGAGTCTACCGGCGCGGGCCGCGTCGACCGACCCGTCACGCCTTCTCGGCGGTCTCGCCGATTCGGAGATCGAGGGGGAAGTCGAGGGGGAACGATCCGAACAGGAGGGTCCCCGCGGCCGCCGCCGAGTCCCGCACCGCTGCCGCGACGGCTTCGGCGTGCACGGACGGCGTGTGCACGATGATCTCGTCGTGCAGGTAGAACGCCAGGTGCGGTCGGCGTCCGAACACCGGTCCGGATCGCGGGGCCGCGTCCGCGGCATCCACCGGCTCAAGAGCGGCCAGGCGCCCCCGCAGGTCGGCGAGCCAGGCCAGCGCCCACTCGGCGGCCGTGCCCTGGACGACGAAGTTGCGCGTGAAGCGTCCGCGGTCGCGCGCCGACCGGCGGGCCCGTGTCTCGTCGATTCCGGATGCCTCGGCGTCGCCGGCGCGCGACTGCACCGCTCGCCACGTCTCTCCGGGGCCGGGTGAGGTACGCCCGAGCCAGGTCGAGACGACTCCGCCGTCTTCGCCCACGCGCGCGGCGTGATCGACGAGCGCCATCGCCCGCGGGAATGTGCGGCGCAGGCGCGGGAGGAGTCGACCGCTCTCGCCCGTGGTCGCCCCGTACATCGCGCCGAGCATCGCGATCTTCGCTTCGGCGCGCGTCGCAACAGCTCCGGCCTCGACGACACCCGAGTAGAGGTCGCGGCCCCGCGCGGCATCGGCGAGAGCGGTGTCCCGGGCCATCGCAGCGAGCACGCGAGGCTCCAGCTGCGCCACGTCGGCCGTGACGAGAGTCCAGCCCGGGTCGGCGCGGACCGCGACGCGCAACTGTCGGGGGATCTGGAGCGCTCCCCCGCCCGACGACGCCCAGCGACCGGTGACGACTCCGGCAGGGACGTACACCGGCCGGAAACGCCCGTCGCGCACCCACTCCGACATCCAGGACCAGCCGTTCGCGGTGTACAGGCGCATGAGCTTCTTGTAGGCCACCAGGGGCGCGACGACCGGGTGATCGTGCTCGGCGAGCTCCCATCTGCTCGTGGATTCCACGAACAGACCGGCGCGGTGCAGCGACCGCAGGAGCCGAGGCTGCGAATCGAGGGAGGCCGCGGGGTCGCCGAGCGCCGCGCGCACGCGCGCCGCGGCTTCTTCGATCCGCGCGGGGAGGGCTTGTCCCCGGCGCTCCCCCAGCTCGCGCTCGAGCAGCGCGCCGTGCGCGTCGATACTCCAGGGCAGTCCGGCCGCGTGCAGCTCCTCGGCGATCAGCGCCCCCGCCGACTCGGCGGCCGCGAGCAGCCGAAGAGAGGCCGGCGTCGCCGAACCGTCGATGGCCTCGCGCTGCCGACGGTACTCCTCGAGCGCGGCCTCTGCTCCGTCGGGTGGACCGGATGCCGCGTCCGCGAGGTCGAAGAGCGTGTCGACGACGAGGGTGTCCGGCAGCGCGGCGTCCCACGCACGCGCCGCCCGCAGGCCGTGGTCGTCGACCACCGCGGCGGCATCGCGAAGCAGCGCGTGGACGAGCCGCAGATCCCACGCGCGCGCGACCCGCACGCCCGCGGCGAGCAGTCCGGCGTACCAGGCCCGGGTGTCGTTCCAAATCCACCTGACCGCGCCCGCCGCCTCGCGTGCGCCGATCGCCTCGGGGACGCCGGACCACGCGACGGTGACGGTCGTGGTTGCGGTGCCCGTGGCATCCAGGTCGATCAGGACGACGTCGCCGCTGGTCGTCCGGGCGACGAGGACCGCGTCAGACGCCGTGGACGCCAGGGTGGTTCACCGCGATTCTTCGGTGCGCACGAGGATCGCCCCGCACTCGGGACAGAACACGACCTCGTCGGTCTGCGCGCGGCGCACGTTCGCGAGGTCGCTCGGCGGCAGCACCATGCGGCAGGCTTCGCACGCACCCCCGCGCAGGAGGCCCGCGCCGTTCCCGCGCGCGGCCAGGTGCTCGTAGAGGGCCACGAGATCTGCCGGCACGGAACCGGCCACGGCCTCGCGGTCGCGACGGGCGCCCTCGAGGCGCTCGGTGGCCTCGGCGACCACGCGTTTGGCCTCGGCGCTGAGCTCGGCCCCGCGGGCGTTGGTCTCGGCGATCAGGGCCTCTTGCTCGGCGACGGCGGCATCGGCGCTCTCGAGGCGCTCCATCAGCGCGATCTCGAGGTCTTCGAGGTCGCTCTTCCGGCGGGCGAGGGCGGTGAGCTCGCTCTCGAAGCCCTGCGCCTGCTTGGGGTTCGAGGACGCGGAGAGGCGCTCGGTGTCGCGGGCGATGCGGGCATCGACGACCTTGACGTCGGATTCGAGGCGCGCGATCTCTGCGGTCAGATCATCGCGGGCGTTCGCACGCGTCGAGAGCTCCTGCGTGAGCGCGGCGCGCTGCGCGATCAGATCGCGCACCTCGGCCGCCTGCGGCGGATTGCCGGCGACGCGTTCGTCGTGCCGGATCCGGGCATCGAGGTCGGCGAGATCGAGCAGTTTGCGCTGGTCGGCGGGGTCGGCGTTCACGGAGTCCACGCTACCGCGCGGGTAGGACACCGCCGCGCCCTCGGTAGCCTGGAACGCACGGACCCCCCCGGATGAAGGGATGCCATCACCGTGACATGGAGCATCGACCCCGTGCAGGCGCGCGCCGTCTGCCGCACCGCCGACGAACACGCCCAGGCGATCGACGATGTCGTGACCGCGACCGCGAACGCCTTCGACACGGCGCAGACAGCCGTGGGAGAGGGCGAGACGTCCGCGGCCCTCGCCGAGGTCGCCGCGGACCCGTTCCTCATCCGCCTCGCCGGGATGCGGCGGCACGTCAGCACGGTCACCGAGACCACGGAGAGCGTGATCGCGCTGTACGACCAGGCCGACTACGACATGGCCGCGCAGACGCAGTCCACGCTGAACGGACTCGAGCCGTGAGCACGCCCACGCTCTCGACCGCGACCCTGGTCGCCGTCCCCCGCTCGACCGCGGTGTCGGCGGCTGCCGACACGCTCGCCGGCGTCCTGGGCGGACTCGACGACGCCGTCACCGACATCACGACGACCTGGAACGGGCTCAGCGCGGTCTACGAGGCGCCCGAAGCCCAGGCGGCCTACGGCGCGATGGCGCCCCTACCGCTCGCCGTCGACGAACTGACCACCGCGTTGTCGTCGGCCGTCTCGGCCCTGCGGACCTACGCCGACACGCTCGCCTCCCTCGAGACACGCCGCGCCGCCCTGCTCACCGACCTCCAGACCGTCGACGAACAGTCCGCGCTCCCGATGGCCGACCGTGATCCGGACGCGCCGACCACCTTCGAGGTCGGACGCACGCGGGCGCTCTTCGAGACCGACGTGACCGCCGCGGACCAGGAATGCGCGCGAGCTCTCCGGGCGTTGCGGACCTCGGCATCCTGGCTCCTCAACGACGGCCTCGAGATCGTCAACGGCAACGCCGGTTCTGCGGTGCAGGGTCTGGCCGCCGAGCTTCTCACGCGCTATCGCGGCACACTCATGGTCCCCGGACCCGGCGCCCTGCTCCCCGACGAGATCACGCTCACGGCCGGGCAGATCAACCCGACCTGGCCGCGCAGTCTCATCGACGGGGAGGTCTGGGTCCAACGGCCGTCCGGCGCGTGGATGCGCGAGAGCAACCTCTTGCCCGACACTCCCCCGCGGATCTCGGCCCTGCCCGGATGGGACGGCCACCCGCAGTTCGCACCCGACAAGGTCGGCACCCCTCCGGCCTGGGCCGGGCGCGCGGGCAAGGGGCTCGGGCTCCTCGGTGCGGGTTTGACCTACTGGAGCGTCTACGGCGAGAGCTACAACGACACCCTCACCCGGCATCCGGAGTGGTCCGAAGACCAGCGCCGGGAGGAGGCCGCGGTCGACACGCTCGTCGTCGGCACCTCCTCGGTGGCCGGCGGCGCGGGAGGCGCGTGGGGCGGCGCCCTGCTCGGTGCGAGCATCGGGTCGATCTTCCCCGGCCCGGGCACGGTGATCGGCGGTGTCATCGGGGGCGTGATCGGCGGTGTCCTGGGTGGATGGGGCGGTCAGGAGATCGCGCAAGACGTGATGGACGACGTCCGCCAGGAGAACGTCGAGATCATGGCACCCGGCCCGATCGGTGTCGAGCCGCAGGCGCAGGGAAACCTCCTGTGACCGCGGGCCTGCTCCTCGGCGTCGTCTTCCTCGTCCTCGGCGCTGTCGCCTATTCCGGCCGATGGAAGGGTTGGATGCGTGTTCGCCGCGGCTTCGGCAGCACGATCGGATTCGCCTGGCTGTGGCTCGGTGCGGCGTTCCTGACGGCGGCGATCGGCCTCCTGGTCAACCCGTACTCGCCGGCGGCGTTCGCCGCCCTCATCGTGGTCGCGGTGATTCTGCTGCTCGTGGCGATCATGGGCGCGTTCTGGCTGCCGCGGTTCCTGCTGCCGCGCTGGTACCGCGCCTGGCGGGGCGACGCGTCGACGAAGGGCGGACAGGCGTGAAGTTCTCCACCACCGACGAGCGGACGCCCCCACCCGAGGTCCTCGAAGCGCGCACGCCTCACGCGACTGTGCGCTACCCCGACGGTTTCGTCGCCTCGGAGTACGACGGTGCCGAGCTCGTGCTGACCCTTCGGGAGGAGCAGCCCGGCTTCCAGCCGAACCTCGTGCTCACGGCGGTCGAGAGCACGGCACCCCTGACGGATGCCTCCGCGGCCGCGCTCTTCGCCGCGGGGCGGCAGCACCCCGGTGCCCGTGTGCTGGGCGTCGACCTGTGGGACGAGGACCCGGATGCCGCCCTCGCCCGCGCGCGGCACATCACGTTCGTGTACCCGGCCGCGACGACGGACGTCGTCGTGACCAAGACGGTGTGGGCGACGGGCACGCATCACGTGCACCTCTCCGCGAGTGCGCCGCCCGCGCAGCTCGGCATGCTGAGGCCGGTGTTCTCGTGGATCGCCGCGCAGCTGCGACTCACCGCCGACCCTGCCGAGGTCGAGGCCGCCGCTCGCGCCGTGGGTGCCGCGCCGGTCGACGCCGAGGCGTCGAGACGCGTCGGCTTCCCGCTCGAGGACCTCGCGGCCTTCGCGCCGCCCGCCTTCGTCGTCACCGCTCCCGTCGTCTCCGCGGCGGCGCTGAGGGAGCTCCGCGCGGGCGCTGCGCGCATCCGCGGGGGATCCGCGTCGCTCCCCCGACGGGTGAGAGGGACGGATGCCGCTGCCGAGCTCGCCGAAGCCGGCTTCGTCGACGACGCGTCGAGGCTCACGCCCGCCGGCACCGCGGTCGCCTACGCGCTCGGCTCTCCCCGCCCGGTGCTCGTGGTCCGTGCTCGGCGCGGCGGGGTCGCCGCGGTGCTGGTCGCCTTCGCGGGCCCGCGCGGCATCGTGGTCTCGCACGACCCGTCGGTCGCCGAGTTGCACGCGGGCACGGCGACCGCCGATCCCGAACGGCGCCATCACGCCCTCATCGTGCCCGAGCACCTGCCGGCGTTCGTCGCCGCGTGGATCGGGCTGTCCCCGTTCTGGCCGATCGACGACCCCGAGGCGCCGGCCGTGACGACCGCCGCCCTCGAGGACGCCGTGCGCGCCGACGCCGCGCCGTGGACCGACGTGCTCGTCCAGGGCTCAGGGATGGAGCGCTACGACGTGATCGTCCCGGGGCGTGGCTGGAAGCGCGTGACTCCCCCGGCCGACGACGCGCACGGGCTCATCGTCGACCCGAGTCTCGCGGTGTACGCGTTCCTCGTCGAGGTCGGCGCACGGGCCCTCGGCCGCTAGACTCGTGGCATCCCGGGCCTTTAGCTCAGCTGGTAGAGCGCCACGTTTACACCGTGGATGTCGTCGGTTCGATCCCGGCAGGGCCCACCACGTTCTTGATCGCGGCGAGCGAACCGTCGGCTCCGGGTCCCGTGTCGCCGCCGTAGATCGCCGCCAGCGGCACGTTCAGGAAGGTCGCGGCCGACCAGACATGCTCGGCCGTCCAACCGCGTTCGCCGCGCAGGCGTCGCCCGAGCCCTGACTCGTCCATGCCGAGGTTCGGCGCCATAGCTCGGTTCGTCACTCGGCGCTCCCACATGAGCGTGTGGACGCGCCGTCCGATGGCCTGGTCCATGGTCTCTACCTGGATCGACTCGCTCTGTGCGTTCGTCATGCCTGCGAACGTAGCGGAAAGTGCGCGAAAACGTCAAGGAGTGTTGCGCAACACTGAAACTGGCTGATTCAGCTTGACAGCTTGTCGAATCCGCAAGTAGCGTCGGCCGGTATGCGGAATGAGCCAACTTTAGAGACCGCGGCAAGGCTGGTGTCGCCTGGCTGGGTCGAGCGACGGCTCAACATCAGTCGTGCAACTCGGCTCAGCCTCGAAGAGCGGGGCGCTCTGATCCCCGTCCGACTGACGGCGCAGTCTCACCGGCGCTACCGGCTCGCCGAGGTTGAAGCGCTGCTCGCAAGCCCCGTCGACGCCGCCCCCGCGCTCGACGGCCCCCAGGTCGGGGAGGCGACCCCCAGCGCCTCCCCGGCCACCCCCCACATCGAGGGCGCGTGAGGTGGGCGCCGTGGCCACGGCAGCGACCCCCATCTACCGCCGCCTGTACGCGCGCTGGCCCCGGCACGGCAACCTCGACATCCGCGTCAACATCACCGACCGGTCCGTGTGGCTCCGAGCCGACCAGGTCGAGCAGCTCGCCGGCATCCCACCCTGGGCCACCGGTGACACCCTCCTCGGCGACGAGGAAGTACTCGCGATCGGCGACGCCTGGTTCTACGACCTCGACGGCGCGGTCGCAAAGTGCGCTCACCACGGCACCGCGCTCGCCGTGGCCTTCGGCGACTGGGTTCGCGAGTTCGCGGCCGATGTCGACGACCAGGTCCTCGAGAACGCGCACCAGCGCGTCGCGTTCATCCACGCCCTCACTGTCGCGCAGGCCGCTCGAGTACTCGACGGCGACCCGGCGATCAGCATGGGCCGCGATCGCCTCTTCGCCCACCTCGAGCAGCTCGGCTGGATCGAGCGCTCCTCCCCCGCGCACGACTGGATCATCACCCGCGAGGCGCACCAGCGCGACTGGCTGACTCTTCGCACGGTGACCATCCCGAACGGTATCGACACCCGCCCCTACCTGCAGGTGCACGTCACACACGCCGGCCTCGACGAGATCCGCCGCACCCTCTATGCCCTCCGCCGCGGCGACCCCGCCGAACAGCCGACCCCGATCCCGCTCTTCTGACCGGAAAGACCCCGCCACCATGACCACCACCACCCCGCGCAAAGACATGCCCTCGTGGGCCTACTGGGCCATCGCGGGCGGCTTTCTGCTGCTCGCCAACGTCATACTGCCTGCGCTCGCCGGCCTCATCGGCGGGGGCGCGGCGTGAGCGACTCGACCCCCATCAGCGCCTCACGATCGGCGAACAGCGTCGACGAGGTCCTCCACCATGCCCCAGCCCCCGCTGGCCTCATCATCACCGCGGGCGCCGCGCTCGCCGTGTCCGTGTCCGTCGCGATCGCCGCCATCGGAATGGCGGTCGGGGGCCTCCTGTGAACGCGCCGCAGCACGTCTGCCCGCCCGACCACGGGCACGCGGCGACGACCACCTGCTACACCCAGCACAAGTGCCGCTGCTTCCCCTGCCGCCTCGACAACGCGAAGCGGACCGCGCTCTGCAATCGGGAACCACAGTCCCTCCCGCCCGAGCCCGTCGCCGCGCACGTCGCACACCTTCGAGCGTTCGGATACACCTACCGGCAGATCGCACTCGCCGCGGGCATCAACGAGCGCACCCCGTACATGCTCGCCCACGGGCGCCTCAAGTTCGTCCACGCCCGCGTCGGCCGCGCGCTGCTCGCGGTGAAGCCCACGATCGCGCACCTCGACCCCGGCACGATCATCCCCTCGCGAGGGCTCAGACGCCGCGTCCAGGCCCTCGGCACGCTCGGGTGGACGCTGATCACCATCGCACCCCACGCCGGCACCACACGCGAGCGACTGTCTCAGTCGTACGGGAGCGAACACATCACCGTGCGCACGCACCTCCAGGTCGCCGAAGCCTACGAACGCCTCTGGAACACCCAGCCGCCGGCGCCCGACTTCTACGCGGGCCGCACGATCCTCCGCACCCGCAGGAAGGCCCGCAGCAAGGGCTGGGTCCCGCCCCTCGGCTGGGACGACATCGACAACGACCCCGAGCCGCCCCAGGCAGAACCAGACGAAGACTCGATCGACACGATCGCGGTCGACCTCGCCGTGTCCGAGGGCGCCCGGGTCCAGCTGAGCATCCCTGACCGCCGCGCAGCCGTCCGCCAGCTCAGCGCCATCCGCCGACTGCCCGACACCGTCATCGCGAGGATGCTCCTCGTCGACGCCAAGACGATCGCCAACGACCGCGCCGCCATGCACCTACCCGCGGCCGTCGGCCACGACGGGATGTCCGTAGGACGAACGGACGCCGCATGAGCCTGGTCCGCATCGCTGCCGAGTCCGGCGCCGGCATCCGCTGGCTCGTCTACCGCGCGCCCATCCGCCAGCCCCGCTTCGGGGAACGGGCCCGCGACGTCATGCGCTGGCACAGCCGCGCCTACCTCGCCGACACCGCCGGCATCAACCGGGTGTTCCTCGAGGACGCCCACCAGGCCAAAACCCTCGCATCCGCCCACCTCCGCGCTCGCAACGAGTGCCGCCGCTTCTACCGGAGAACCCCGACGCGATGAGCCGCCGCCCCAACGACAGACCCGCCCGCATCCGCAACCAATTCGGCACCTTCGCCCAGATCCCCTCCGACCTCGTCAAGGACCCCACGATCAGCGACCGCGCCATCCGCGTCTACGCGCTCCTGTGGACCTACAGCAACGACCAAGACCGCGAAGCGTTCCCCTCCCGCTCACAGATGGCAGGCGACCTCGAGGTGTCCGTAGCGACCATCGACCGCGGCGTCGGCGAGCTCGTGCGCCGCGGCGCGATCACCGTCGACGAGGTCTTCGACGGCCCCCGCCAGACGAGCAACCTCTACACGATCGTCGCACCCCTGCCACCGCGCGCTGACGCCCCCGAAGTTATCCACAGGGGCCGCAAATTTGCAGCCCGGGGGGCCTCAGATTTGCAGCCCTCGGGGGCCTCAAATTTGCAGCACCAAGAACAAGAACCAGAAGAACAAGAGATCTATAGTCCGGTCCCCCAGGTAACCACCCACGCGCTCGCTGAAGATTCGGGGACCGGACCCAAGCCCTCACCCGTCCTCCTGTCATCGACCTACGGCCACCCGCTGCACGCGCCCGACGTGTTCACCGCCGTCGGGGACTGGCTTCCCCGGACCTTCGACGACGTCCAGCTCGAGCAGCTCGCCGACGAGATCGTCGCCGCGGCCCGCCCGTCGCGTGTCTTCGACCCCACCGCGTACGTGATCCAGGCAATCCGCAACACCGTCCACGCCGGCGAACGACGCCGCGGCCGCTGGCTGCTCCGAGCCGACGAGATCGCCGCCGAACACATCGCGATCGCCGAACGAGGAGCGAGGTTCTGATGCTCGACACGAACCGGGAGCCGACGCTCCTCGAGCTGCGCGAGTGGGTCCGTCCTGGACCGACGACGTGGATCCTCCGCTTCGACTGGGACAAGAACCCGCTGCCGATGAACGGCTCCCGCGGCAAGAGCTTCTACGGCCGCGCCGCCAAGACCAAGCGGGTACGGATCCGTAGCGCCTACGTCGCCGGCCAGCTCGCAGAGATCCCCCCGCTAGGCCGCGTCGAGGTGCAGCTCACGCAGTGGGTCAGCATCCGTCGCACCCGCGACCTTGACAACTTCGCTCAGCTCGAGAAGCCCATCTACGACGGGCTCGTTGACGCCGGGATCGTCGACGACGACGCCCCCGAGCTGATGGACAAGCGTCGCCCCACCATCGTCCACGTCGACGACAGCGAAGGCCTCGTACGCGCGGCGTGCTTCACCCTCCGCATCGCGCAGCTCGATGACGAGGACGTGACGGAATGACCCTCGGCCTGTTCCGCAAGCCCACCCCCGAGCCGCCCCCCACCCCGACGAGCGAGCAGCTGCTCGCGTTCGAGAAGGCGAACACCCCCGGCGGTCACACCAGCCGCAAAGACCTCGCCATCCGGAAGGACCTGGGCATCACCCCGGCCCGCTACTACCAGCTGCTCGGCCGGCTCATCTGGACCGAAGACGCCCTCCACATCGACCCCATGCTCACCAACCGACTCCGCCGCCTCTCGGTCGACCGCCAGACCGAGCGCTAACCACCGCCACCGAAAGGAACCACCATGGCCAACCACACCCTCACCGAGGTCGACCCCCGCACCCTCGTCGTCATCGACCAGGTGCGCCACGACGCCACCCCCGACGACGCCCTCGTGGCATCCGTCCGCGAACACGGCATCATCGAGGCCCCCGTCGTCGCCCGCACACCCGACGGTGAGCTGGTGATCATCACCGGTCACCGCCGCGTCGGCGCCGCGATCGCCGCGGGAATCGACATCATCACCGTCCTCGAGCGCGACGTCGCGGACGAGGGAGAGCGCCTCGCCGTCCAGATCGTCGAGAACGAGCGGCGACGCCAACTCGAGGTCGAGGAAGTCGCCGGCGGATTCCAGAAGCTCGAGGAGCTGTTCGGCCTCACCCCCGACGACATCGCCGCAGCAGTCGGCGAGACCCCGGACCGTGTCCGCGCCGGCCTCAAGGTCTTCCGGTCCAAGGCCACCACCAAGGCGATCGCCAAGCATCCGACGATCGACCTCGAGCGCGCCGCCATCATCGCCGAGTTCGACGGCCACAAAGCCCTGCAGGACGAGCTCACCACCGTCGCTGTCGAGCGACCCCAGAACTTCGCTTCGCATGCCGAACACCTCCGCGGCAAGCTCGCGATCGAGGAGAAGATCCACGAGCTCACCCTCGCGCTCAACGCGAAGCGCGTGAAGGTCGTCAAGGTCACCGGCTACATGGAATACACCGGCTCCGGTGGGAAGGGAGCGCCCCTCGACCGACTCGAGACCCCCGAGGGTAAGAAGCTCACGGCGACGTCGCACAAGAAGTGCCCGGGCCACGTCGGCTTCATCACGGGCACATACTCCCTCAGCGCCGTCAAGACCGAGTACGGCTGCTCAAACTGGGAGGCGAACGGCCATCAGCGAGCGGGCTACAAGCCCGCCGAGCCGACGCCCGAGCAGCTGCAGGCCGAAGCCGAGCGCACCGAGCGACTCGCCCTCATCGAGGCGAACCGCACCGCCCGCCGACAGTGGATTCACGACCTCCTCCCCGGCAAGATCAACCAGCTCTCCGGCGTCTACGAGTACATGGCCGGGGCCCTGCTGAACTTCGACAACTACTACGGAGCGGACCACCGCGCACCACTCATCACGCTCCCGCTGCTCGACGTCGAGGTGACGCAGAACGAACGCGACGCGAGCGGCGTCTACAGCGAGCTCGCCGCGTCACGACGCGTCGCCCCGTTCCGTCTGATGCTCGCAACCGCCCTCGGGGTCCACGAAGAGCGCTGCGCACGCGCGAGCCGTGTCGACGCCCCGATGATCGTCGCCCACTTCGCCCACCTCGAGAAGTGGGGATACACCCTCAGCGACATCGACACGGAGGCGCGCAACGCAGCAGCCGCAGCGCTCGCCGAGGCGGACGCTCAGGCCGAAGCGGATGCCTCGGCCGAGAGCAGTGACGTCGACGAGGAGGACGCAGCGTGAGCATCCCGCACCTCGTCCAGCACCGCCGGCGGCCCACCCGACGCGAAAGGCTCATGGGCGCCGCCGTCGGGATCCTCATCGTCCTCGTCTGCCTCGTCGTCGGCATCAGCGGCGGAGTCGGTCTCGGCGCGCTCCTGATCTGGTTCGGGAGCATCGGGTGACCGTCGAGCTGCCCGCCGGCATCCAGCACGGCACCCCCGAAGGCTACGCCGCAGGATGCAAGCGCGAGAAGGACTGCCCCGCCCTGCGCACCCACGGCATGTGCTGCCTCTTCGCACATGTCCGCTCTCAGACCGACCCCCGCTACTACAAGGCCAAGGTCCGCGACCCCCGCCCCCAGGCGATCGCCGAACGCCTCGGCATCCGCCCTCCCCACAAGCGCATCGCGCTCGAGGAGGAGCAGCTCGACGAGGAAGCAGCCGAGCGATCCGAGACACAGGTGTTCCAACCCGGCCGCGGGTGGCACAAACGCCCCACCGATCAATTACCAGTCAACAAGCCCAAGCCGCGGGATTCCGCGCAAGTTGAGGCCCCGATCGCCCCGCCGATCAAACACCAGTCAACTAACCCGGACCCGGCACAGCCCCTTGCCGAGCAGTCCCAGGACCCCGACCCCCAGGAAGACGCCGGCGCACCGGCGATCGAGGACCAGACCCCGACAGCGGAAACGTCGGACGTCGAGGGCGAGGACATGGGGCGCCCCACCACCACCGAGGAGACGACCGTGACCACCACAGCACCCGACACCGACACCGACACCGACGCCGACGCCGACGCATTCGCCGCACGCTGCGCCGCAGCGATCGCCACCCCCGCTGGACGCAAGAAGGTCCGGGACTGGGCACGGACCCAGGGCTTCGAGGTGCCCGCCCGCGGCCGCATCCCCAGCCTCTACGTGCGCTCCTACGTGCAGGGCACCCTCGACGAGACACCGACCGCCGGAAACGCGACACCCGAGACCCACGACGAGACAGGACCGGCGCACGACGCGACACCGGTCGACGACGTCGACGCGCTCGCCGAGGGCACCGTCACGGTCGACGGAGATCTCGCGATCGAGGTCGCCGAGGTGAGCGACCCCGCTCCCACACCCGAACCTCTGGCTCACGAGTTCCGCGAGCAAGTGGCCTCGGCGTTCGCTGTCGGCGCCCGCGTCCTCGAAGAGCCCGACGCGTTCCGTCCCGACTGGGCCAGCGTCACCATCCCCGAGGACCTCCGCGCCGTCCGCCTCACCGCCGCGCGCCTCGAGGAAGACAACGCACGACTGCAGGCCGAACGCGACGAAGCCGTCGCCATCTCCCGCGAAGTGACCTCCACCCTCCGCAGTCGCGTCCAGGAGCTCGAGGACGCCCTGCAGAGCGCAATCACCACGCCTCCGCCCGACGACGGCACATCGACCGACCCGCTCGTCGCCGCCACCGCCTGGCAGCTCGCACAGACACAGGGCCAGCTCGCGATCGCGCACACCGCGCTCGAGCTCACCCTCCGCAAGCTCGCCGAGGAACGCGAGGCCCGCGACGCCGATGTTTTCGAACGCAACGCCCAGATCGGCAAGCTCATCCGAGACCGCCGCATCCTCGTCGCGTCGAACAAGATCCGCGGCACGCTCATCGACCAGGCCCACGAGACCGTCCGCAACCAGGCCATCGAGATCCGGACGCTGCGCGCGACCGCGGCCCTCCCCTTCTGGCGCCGCCGCCGATGAGCCGCCGCAAGCCCCGCCCCAGCACCCCCGCCGACATCGACCTCGACGCGCTCGCCGCCGAGCTGCAGAACCCGCCCGCCCTCCGTCACCTCGGCGCCGCGCGAACGACCGCCGGCGCCGGGGCCGACGCCCCCACCGCCCCCACCCCCGCCGAGCTGCTCCACAGCATCCGCTGGGACGTCTACCGCCTCGCCCTCACCACCGAACACGCCCCCACCCGCGGCACCGGCCCCGACACCTCCGAACGCCGCCGCCGCATCACACGCGTCCCCCTGCTCACCGAGCTCCGCGACGCCATCCGACCCGACCAAGGAGGAGGCGACCGCGGCCGCGGCTCCTCCGGCTCCCGAGCAGCCGCCGACCTCGACGCCCTCGAGCTCTACGACACGATCACCGAGACCATCCGCACCATGCACGAGGGCGCCTACGGGCGACCCCCGCACGGCACCCCCGAGCAGCTGCTCATCGAGTGGTTCCACGACCTCGAGCGCGACCACCGCAGCAACCAGCTCACCCCGCTCATCCTCACCACCTACGCCGAACGCCTCACCCGCACCCGCCGCACCATCGAGAATCACTTCGACCCGCCCCGAGTACTCGAAGTCGCCCTCTGCCCCTCCTGCGGCTACACGCACATGTACCGCCTCGACGCTGGCGACCTCGTCCAGCAGAAATGTGTCCAGCTGCAGATCTGGCTCGACTCCCGAGCAGCCAAAGCCGAATGCCGACACTGCGCAGCCACTTGGACCGGACGCGTCGCGCCCGACGGCACCCCCATGGGCGGCATCGCCCGCCTCTACGACGCCATCGACAACAACATCGACGAGTACGGACCCATCGACTTCGTCCTTGCTCCCTTCAACAAGGAACAGATGTCGGGGTGACCGGGTCGAGAAAACAGCGCGAAAGATTGACAGGCAAAAGTTTATGGTGCAGTCTGGCATCGTGCTCGACGAATTGATGACTGAGGACCAGGCCCGACCGCACCTGAAACCCCACCTTGAAGCAATGCGACGCTGCGTGGAGGACGGTTGGGCCGAATGGCACCGTGTGGTGGGTGCGAGCGCGGGCATGGGCGTCGCGAGCCCGACATCGAGGGCCAACCTGGTGTACGACTTCGTCTCAACCCGCCTTGAGCAGTACTTCGAATCCGTTGGCGTTCCGACGTCTCGACGACGCCGCTTCCTCACCGCCTCAATAGGCGAGGGAAGTATCGAGGTGCGCGTGAAAAAGTTCAGTCACCCGCGACGCCTGACAACGTCGGGTATCCCCACATTCCAGCGCCGGGAAATCGAGCACCAAGAGACCACCTTGGATGGGATGGCGGTGACGCACGTCACGGTCGGTTACTACCCCGATGAGATCGGTCACGGTCTGGATGTTGTAGCAGTCGCGTGCAGCTATGGCCGCAAGCTTCTCTGGTCGATCGACCTGCGCGAGGACGGGACCATCGCAAGCACGCCGGTGCCGTTGAAGCCGCTCGACGACTTGGACGGTCCCACTCTGCGCAGCACCCGTCCGCGTCCGGAAGCCCAGAAGGACGCGGAAGGCCAGTAATGAACCCGCAGATGCTTCAGCTTCTGCGGGAATCACGAGGGATGTCGAGCTCGCAGCTGGCGAGCATGATCGGCGTTTCCCCAGCAACCATGTCCAAGATCGAGCACGGGTTCGCGCCCGCCGACGCCGATCGATTGGACCGCATTGCTACGGCCCTCGATTACCCGCAAGACGTCCTGACATGGAGCGACGAGGTCCACGGCTTCGGCAGCTCTGTGTTCTATCACCGCAAGCAGCAGACGCTTCCCCAGACCGCGCTCCGCAAGATTCACGCGAACGTCAACCTCACGCGAATGCGTTTGGCGCGCCTCACCCGGTCGATCGACATCGAGCCGCGCTACGGGATTCCGGCGCTGGACGTGCAAGAGCTTGGGGGTGCGGTGGAGGCGGCGCGCGCAGTTCGTGCCGCATGGTCCCTGCCGCTTGGGCCTGTCCGGAACATGGCCAGCGCCCTCGAACGAGCCGGCATCGTCATAGTCCCAACGGACCTTGAGTCGCAGAAGATCTCAGCGGTCAGCATCCCGCCGCTTGACGGTGCACCACACCTGATCTTCACGAACGTCAAGCAACCCGCGGACCGTGACCGTTTCAATCTGGCTCACGAGCTCGCCCACCTGGTGCTGCACGGCGACATGACGTCACCGGAATCAGCGGAGCGCGAGGCCGATGAATTTGCAGCTGAGTTCCTCATGCCGGAGACCGAGATACGCACGCAACTCAAGGGGCTCAACCTTCAGCGCGCAGCGCAGTTGAAGGCGGTGTGGCGGGTGTCGATGGCCGCGCTCATTCGGCGCGCCCGAGATCTCGGAGTGATCGACGAGACCCGGTATCGAAGCTTGCAGGTTCAGATGTCGCAGAGAGGGTGGCGGAAGCTGGAGCCGAGCACGATCGACCGCGACGAGCCCACGGTTCTGCGCCAGCTGATCCGGATCCACCTCGACGATCACGGCTACTCCATCAGCGAACTGGCTGAGATCGCTGGTCTCGCTGTTCAAGAGTTCGCGTACAGGCACGGCCTCGAGCTTCCATCGACGGCGCGACGGGCTCATCTTCGCGCAATCTGAGAACAGTCGAGAAGGCGCAGGAGCAAAATCATGACCGAGCACAAGCGAAAAGAGTCGAACATCCGAGGGCGGCTGCGTCCCCCGACAGACGGCTCTCCGCACCCCCTACTCAAATTCGGGCTCAGCACTCCTGAGGACCGCGCAAGAGCCACTGCTGACGAAGTAGCGGACTTCATGAACAAATGGGCGCCCCCAGGTAGCGATACCTGGTGGATTATGACCATCGAGGAAAAGCCCGAGAGCGGGCGACAGACCATCCGCGCATCGCTCAACATCCCAGGGCTAGACAGCTGGGAGCTCGGCGAAGCGCGGGTATCCAGGATCGGCGGCCGAAACCAACAGGATGCCGCCTTCCAAACGTGGCTATACGCGCACGTCGGTGCCGCCGCCGTCGCTGGAGGTCGAATCGAAGCCGCCATGAAACGCCTCATCTTGAGCATGTCCGGCACGTTGGACCCTGCGTTCGCCGACGCAGAGGACCAATGGGCTGGCCTCGAGAAGAAGCTGCGCGTCGCAGCGTCAGCAAAGGGGGAACGCGCCACCGACGTGATCGAGGCTCTCGACTGGGGCCAAGAGAACAAGGTGCGCGAAACCCGCAATGACATCATCCACGCGTACTGGTGGGACTACGCCGACGCCGGAATCACGCGAGGACGAGTCCATCGCGACGGTACCAGCGAGCTCATCATCATCACCCCCCAGCAACTGGTGGACGACGTCGACAAGCTGCAAAGGTACGCAGACGCCCTCGACTCAGTCATGGATCACATCTGGCTGAACATCTACCTGCCGCGCAACTCCTGAACCTCGAGCCAGCTCTCACGTCGGACAGCAACACAACAAAGCGCTCGCCGGCGGTCGATCGTGTGCTAGCTTGTCCATCGTGCGGTAGAAGTGTGTCTACTGACAGGAACGCCCTGGATCTCCGATCCGGGGCGTTTGTGGTTTTCCGAGGCCACCGCGCGAATTGTCGCGGTAGCGCCAGCCTGGCGGCCTGGCGTGGGTCACTCTCATCCCCCGGTGGTCGGGCGAGAGTGACCCAACCTCGGGCGCCCCGCGAGACGGGAGGCGCCTATGCCCAAGCGCCGCCGATCGCCGATGTACCCCTGTGACCACGGACACACGTGGCCGTCACTCCTGGCTGCTGCTGAGTGCGACTGCCTGCCAGCCTCCGACCCGCGGCGACCTCACCCGTGAGTCAGATCCACCAGAGTCCGGAGCATCGCCGCGGCGTCCGTGAGCTGCGCGCGCGAGGCGAAGTGCAGCACTGCTGGTCCTGCGACCGCGAGCTGCGAGCGTCGGCGCGGATGCCGGACCCGCGCACAATCACGCTCGGGCACTTCACCGATGTCGACGTCGGCTTGCTCGCGAACCCGTATGACCCCGCCGCTTACGGGCCTCAGTGCTCGACCTGCAACTCGGCGGGCGGCGCGCGGCGTACCAACGCGAAGCGCCGCGGCGACACCGGCCGCGAGGTCAGGGCATCGCCCGACTGGACCTGACCCCCGACCCCGCCCGGGGGGGGGGGGGGCAGGGGCCGGTTTTTTCGAGATCGGCGCTCTGCTGCCGACCGCGCCATGTTCATTTTCTCTCTCTCCAGGGGGGAGGCGATCGCGTGACACGCGTGACACCGACACCGAAACACGGCACCATCCCGCGCTACCGGCTCGAGCTGGCCGAGCAGAAAGCCGGCCGCGGCAAAGGCCCCTGCGATCGCTGCAGATCCGCGAATTCCGAACGCGCCCGCAACGCTCGAGCGAACCGCGAAGCGGGAAAGCGTCGGGCCCAGCTGAGCATCGTCGACGATGTCACGCCGAACGGTCACGCCGGCGACGTCGACAGCACCGAGGAGCAGTTCGACGATCCGCGAGCTCACACGTCGAAGGCGCGCGGGAACAAGCGCCGCACCAAAGGTCAGATGGAACGCGCCGTTGAGGCCGACATCGAGGCAATCGACGAAGCCCTCCGCGTTCCCTTTCACAACTCGCTGACCGTCCTAGCTCTCGAGACTGCCCGCGAGATCGACGAGCCCGCCACCGCGGCCACAGCTCGCCGAGACGCCCGCAAGCAGCTTTTCGAGGTGCTCCGATCGCTGCGCACCCAGAAGGAGGGTGGCGATGACTCGGCGCTCACCGTCCTCCTCGAAGACCGAGGCTTTGGGACTCCCCTCGTACCTGGACGTCCCGCCTAGGTTCGGCACACTCCGCAACTTCGACAACCCGACGTACGGGGACCGGAAGGCCCTGGTCGCCCAGCTCCTTGGAACCCCGTTCATCCCGTGGCAGCGCTACGTCGCTGACGTCCTCGGCGAGGTCGACCCGCGAACCGGCATCCGCGCCTACCGCTTCGCGCTGGTGACGCTGATGCGCCAGGGCGGGAAGACCACGTGGGTCATCACGGAGAAAACAACCCGGGCCCTCGACTGCACGACCCCGCAGCTGATCCACTTCGCCGCCCAGGACGGCATCGAGGCAAAGAAGAAGTGGCTCAAGCACGCCAAGTTCATCCGGCGCAGTCCCCTCGGTCGACGTCTCATCGACGGCACCCCCACCACATCGAACGGCAAGGAAGTACTCGAGTGGGACAACGGCTCGAGCGAGATCCCGCTGTCCGGCGCGGAAGGATCGGGCCACGGCGACACCGTCAACCTCGGCGTCATCACCGAGGCGTTCGCCCACAAGGATTCCCGGTACATCGACACCATCGAGCCGGCGATGAACAACGACCCCGACGCGCAGCTGATCCGCGAGTCAACGCAGGGCACCGCCGAGTCGATCTACCTCAACGAACTCACCGCCGAGTACACCGCGCGCGAGCTCGCTGACCCCGCCGAGCTACGCAACGCGCGCATCGCCTACTTCAACTGGTCGTTCGCCGACGACGACGACATCGGCGCCGAAGACACCTGGCGCCGACGGATGCCACAGCTGGGCCATCTCCTCCGCGTCGAGGAGGTCCAGAGCGCCTGGCAGAACGCCACGACGCCGAAGAAGGTCCGCGCGTTCAAACGCGGTTACGGCAACATGGCCGACCTCGGCGCCGGCGAACAGTCCGTGTTCGACGAAGAAGCATGGGAGCGCGCAGGGACCGGCGAGCAGATCGTCGGGCCCCGCACGCTCACGATCGACGTCACCCCCGACCGATCCTGGGCCAGCATCGCCTGGGCCGGCACGAACGGCCTCGGCACCACGCAATCCGAGCTCGTCGAGCACGAGCGCTCGACCCACTGGCTCGTGCCCAAGGTCGGGGAGATCCTCGACCGCAACCCGCGGATGCCGCGCCGCGTGTACTGCGCACCGGGCGGCCAGGCCGCGCTCATGGCCGACAAGTTCGAGCGCGCCGGCATCGAGCTGATCGTCCTGTCACGCGCCGAGTATGCCGCCTCGTGCGCTTCGTATTACGACGGCATCACCGACGAGGACGGCGCGACCATCGTGCACGTCAGCGAATGGCAGACCCCGCTCGACGTCGCCGTCGGCGGCGCCGTGTGGACGAAGGGCGAGGCCCGCGTCTGGGACTCGCTCCGAGCCACCACCATCCTCTGCCCGCTCGTCGCCGTGTCGATCGCACCCTGGGCCTTCCAGCTCGAGCAGGACCGCGAAGCCGACGACTACGCCATCGAAGATTCCATCGCCTAGGAGGCCCACCCGTGAGCCAGTACGTCCCGGACCTGCTCATCCTCGCCGCCCTGGTCTGCCTCTGCATCGCCGTCGCGCTGTTCGCCTCGCCCGCATGGGGCTTCGCCACGGGAGCTGTCGGGCTGCTCGCCCTCGGCCTGCTCGTCGGCATCCGAGGGGCGCGCTCGTGAGCCGACGCGGCAGCTTCCTGTTCGGACCGTCCGGAGGATCTCAGCGCTCGAGCTCGGGCAGCGTCGGTCTGCTCCCTCCCCGCGGCTCAGGCTTCGGCTCCCTGCGCCGCGTGACCGGCGACAGCGCGCTGCGGCAGTCCGCGACGTGGGCATCGCTGCGGCTGCGCGCCGACCTCATCTCGTCGTTCCCGATCGACACGTTCCGCAAGGTCGACGGTATCCAGGTCGAGGTACCCAAGCCCCCCGTCATCGTCAACCCGTCGCCGGGAAAGACGCTCACGATGCGCGAGTGGATGTACTCCTCGCAGATCGACCTCGATCGGTTCGGAAACTGCTTCGGCATCATCCGCGAGACCGACGCGTTCGGCAAGCCCCGTCGCATCGACCTCGTCGCCAACAGCGACGTCGTCGTGACGGTCAAGGACGACGTCGTCAGCTACCGGATCAAGAACAAGCCCTACGCGGCTGAACAGATCTGGCACGAGAAGCAGTACACACTGCCCGGATTGGCCGTGGGTCTCTCCCCCATCGCGTACGCGGCCTGGTCGCTCGGGCTCTGGCAGAGCGCAGCCGAGTTCGCCCACGAGTGGTTCGGCAATCACGGCATCATCCCCAATGCGCACCTGCGGAACAAGAACAAGACGCTGACCGAGACCGAGGCCGACGTCGCGAAGGCGCGCTACAAGGTCGCGGTCGAAGGCGGCGACATCTTCGTCACCGGCAACGACTGGGAGTTCAACACCGTTCCCGCTGCGCTCGCGGACGCGCGCTTCCTCGAGGCGCAGCAGTACAGCGACCTCGATGCCGTGCGTTTTTTCGGGGTTCCCGGGGACATGGTCGACGTGTCCAGCAAGGGCGCATCCATCACCTACGCGAACATCACCCAGCGCAACCTGCAGCTGCTCATCATGAACCTCGGCGGCGCGGTCGCGCGCCGCGAGGACGCGCTGAGCAGCATCCTCCCCGAGCCGCGATTCGTGAAGCTCAACACCAACGCGATCCTGCGGATGGACCCGAAGACCCAGAGCGAGATCTTCATCGCTGAGGTCGCCGGGAAGATCACCGCGCCCTCCGAGGTGCGTGCGCTGATGAACCGCGAGCCGTTCACGCCCGCGCAGATCGCCGAGTTCGAGGAGCTCGGGATCATCCACTCGATCGCATCCGCCTCGTCGGCCGCGACGCCCACGAAAGGAAGTTGAACCGCCATGAGCACTCTCGCTCTCAACCCGCCGGCGGACATCGCCGGGCGCCGCGCCGCGGCCACCGCTTACCCCGCGGCCGCACCGTTCGACGAACACCGCGACACGATCTTTCCCGCCCAGATGCGCGCGAGCCTCATCGAGCGAGAGGGGAAGAAGTTCTACCAGCTGGAGGGCATCCCCTCGACGGTCGAGACCTGGTACGACATGTGGGACATGTTCGGCCCCTACCAGGAGAAGGTCGCGGCCGGCGCGTTCGACAAGACCCTCGCGGCGGATCCCGACGTCGCCTTCCTGGTGAACCATCGTGGCGTCACCATGGCGCGCACCCACAAGTCGCGCACGCTCGAGCTGTTCCTCGCCGGCGACGGATCCCTGGCGTCGCGGGCGTTCCTCAACCCCGAGCGCCAGGACGTGAAAGACCTCGTGCACGCCGTCGACGACGGCGACGTCGACCAGATGTCTTTCGCGTTCCGCATCAAGTCGGGCAGCTGGAACCCCGACTACGACGCGTACACGATCGACGAGGTCGACATCCACCGAGGCGACGTCTCCGCCGTCAACTTCGGCGCCAACCCGTTCACCTCGATCGCCTCCCGAGCTCGCGTCGGATTCCTCGAGCGCGCATCGGCCGAGGCCGGCTCGCGACAGCAGGGCCACTCGCGCAGCGAGAGCGCCCGCAGCGGCACGAGCTACGCAGCCGCGTTGCTGCGCTCCGAGCTCGCCCGCTGACCACACTTCCCGCCCCCATCCCGAGGGGCGGGCCACCCGCGCTGAACGAGCCCCCGGCTCACCAGATGGGATGCCGGCGCCAGATGAGCGTCGCACGGATGCGCACACCAACCGCCCGCACGGGCAGAAACGGAGTCCATACGTGGACATCACCCAGCTGATCGCCGCGCGCACCGCGCGACGGGACGGCCTCCAGGCACGCTACGACGCGCTCGGCACCGAAGGGCAGGCGATCCTCGACACCGCCGCCGCCGAGGACAAGCGCGCCCTCACCGACCAGGAAGACGCCCGCTCCATGGCGATCGTCGAGGAGCGCGGCTCGCTGCGCACCCAGATCGCCGACTTCGACGCGCAGCTCGACAAGCTCCGCTCCGAGCAGGCCGATGACAAGCGCATGACGGAGGGCGCGATCGAGCAGCGCGCCGGCGCCGCCGCTCCGGAGGGCGGCACCCAGCACGGGCGCACGCAGCCGCGCGACTCGACCTACTCGCGATCCACCTCGAGCCAGGGCGTGTCGTTCTTCCGCGACATGTACGCCAGCCAGACCGGTGCAGCGAACCGCTTCATCCAGGAGCGCCTGCAGACCCACGACAACGAGATCCGCTCGCTCGTCTCGGAAGGCAAGCTCTCCGAGCGCGCGATCGCCACCGGCGCCCTCGGTGGTCTCGTCCCGCCGCAGTACCTCGTCGAGGACTACGCCGAGATCGCACGCGCCGGCCGCCCCGTCGCGAACATCGTGCAGCACCGCCCGCTGCCGGCAACCGGCATGACGCTGACGATCCCGCGCGGCACCACCGGTGTCGCCACCGGCGTCCAGGCCACGCAGAACACCAACGTCACCGAGCAGGACCCCGCGGTCACCGACCTCACCATCCCCGTTGTCACGGTGGCCGGCCAGGTCAACCCGTCGCGGCAGTCGATCGAGCGTGGCGTCGACGTCGACGAGATCCTCTGGAACGACCTCGCGGCCGCGTACGCGGTGAGCGTCGACGTCGAGGTCATCTCCGGCACCGGCACCGGCGGCCGCGCGCTCGGCATCCTCAACACGGGCGGCATCACCCAGATGTCTCCCTACACTGCCGCGGTGACCATGCCGACCTTCTACGGCAAGGTCGCCGGCGCGATCAACGCGGTCCAGACGGGCCGCTTCCTCCCGCCGACAGCGATCGCGATGAACCCGCGCCGCTGGGCATGGCTCACCGCTCAGCTGGACTCGTCCAACCGACCGCTCGTGCTGCCCACCTCCAACGGCCCGATGAACGTCATCGGCGTCACCAACAGTGACCTGCCCTCGGTCACCACCGTCACTCCGTCCGGCGAGCTGCAGGCGCTCCCCGTCATCACGGATGCGTCGATCCCGACCAACCTCGGCACCGGCCCGGAGGACCCCACGATCGTCGCGCGGTTCTCCGACCACCTTCTCTGGGAGGACGGGGACGGCTCGCCGAAGCGCCTGCAGTTCGAGCAGACCAACGGCGGCGCGCTGCAGCTCAAGCTCGTCGCCTACGGCTACATCGCGTTCACCGCGGCCCGCTACCCCGCCGCCACGGCGATCGTCGGCGGCAACGCCGGCACCGCCGGTTTCGGTCAGATCGCACCGACCTTCTGACCGTGACACCACATCGGGCCGCTCCTCACCGGGGCGGCCCGACGCCATTCACCCCGGCCCCACCGAAGGGAAACCCACATGGCCGAGCAGGACGAAAACACCCACACGTCCACCCCCGTCGAACCGATCCCCGAGTGGCTCGCCGACAACTACCGCGAGCTGATCGCTGACCCCAACCGCAACCTCACCTACGAGCGTTTCGCGGAGATCCACAAGGACACCGCGCCCGCGATCGCCGCCTGGGCGCGCGCCGAGGCAGCTCGCGACGGTCAGGACGTCACCCCGGTCATCGCGACCCCGGCGCCGCAGACGAAGCGGTACGAGGACCTCACCGTCCCCGAGCTGAAGGACGAGCTCGAGAAGCGGCCGCACGTCGATGCGTCGACCGCGAAGCTCAAGTCCGACATCGTCAAGCTGCTCGAGCAGGACGACGCCTCGAAAGCAGCGGCCGCGGGCAACGGCGGCGACAACAACAACAACCCGCCCACGTCCGACCCTGGCCAGACCAACGTCGACGTGTCGGGTCAGCGCACCGCCGACGACACCGGCAAGCAGGGCGCAGAGTGACCGCCGTCGCGGGCGGACTGATCACCCTCGAGTACATGCTCGAGGGTCTGAAGTACGGAGCGAAGCAGACGCCCCCGCCCGGAGCGCAGCTGTCCGCCCGCGACGCGGACATCGTCAAGTACATCCAGGCAGCGACCCCCGTCATCGAGCACCTCGTCGGCGCGCCGATCCTCCCCCGCGCGCAGACCCAGTTCCGCGACGGTGGCAAGAGCGCCGTCCTACTCAGCGGCAACGTCTCCGCCGCCGACGCTGTCACAGCCGTCCGTGTCGACGGCCAGGCATACACCGGCTACGTCGTCGACGCGACAGCCCGGATCCTCTACGCCGGCGGCGGCCGACGCTTCGCCCCCGGCATCCGCAACGTCGAGGTCGACGTCGTCGCCGGTCACACGAACGTCCCCGAGACCCTCGCGCTCGCGGCCCGCGAACTCGTGCGCCACTGGATCCAGAACGGCAAGCAGTCCCCCGGCGCCGGCGCCATGACGCTTCCCTCGGACACGTCCAGCCTCGTCGACGACGAGTGGGCGATCCCGCGCCGCGTCCGCCAGCTCTGCGCACCCTTCGCCACGTCAGGGATGGCATGACCGACACAGCCACCTCCGCTCTCAAGGTCAAGAAGGCGCTCTACGAGGTCGCGAAGACCCTGTTCGACCCCGACCAGGTGCTCGTGTCCTTCGGGCTGTCCACCGCCCGCCGAGACCTCAACGAGTTCGTGTCGTTCCTCGAGGTGAAAGTGCGGCAGGAAGAGGGGCCCCTCTCGGCGACCAATCGCGCCCGCAACGAGTACCTCGACCTGCAGGTCGTGATCGGTGTTCTCCGCGCGGGCACCGACGACGACCTCGAGGTCACCGAGGCCGCGTACGCCCACCTCCGCGCGCTCGAGTACTACGTGCGACAGACCGACCCCACCCTCGGCGGCGCGTGCATGTGGTGCTTCCTCACCGCCCACGAGACCTACGGCTACACCACCGCCGAGAACCTCGCCGACGGCCGCCTCTGCGAGATCGAAGCCACCTTCACCGCCCGCGTTCGCATCACCGGATAAGGAACCCACCCATGAGTCGACAGCTCATCCACACGTCCCCGCTCGGCCCCCTCGTCATCCCCGGAGTACTCGGCGAGCCGGCGCCTGGCGAACCGTTCGAGGTGGACGACGACATCGCCGAATCGCTGCTCGAGCAGAGAGACCTCTACGCCCCCGCACCCGAGACCGAGCTCACGGTCAAGCAGCTGCGGGCCATCGCGAAGGAGCGGGGCATCGACCTCGCCGGTGCCAAGAACAAGCCGGACATCATCGCGGCGATCGCGCGCCACGACGAAACCCCGATCGTCGGCGACGTCGACGAGAGCAACGCGTCCGACGCCCCCGAAGGGACCGTCGACGCACACGACACCACGGAAGGCGGTGAGGAGCAGTGACCATCCAGGCTGACTGCAGCATCGGATTCAAGAAAGAGACCACCTACGGCACCAGCGTCACCCCCGACCGGTTCCTCGAGTTCATCTCGGAGACGCTCGACTTCGACCGCACCTTCTACCAGAGCCCCGCCCTGCGGCCCGGATCCCGCCTCGCACGGTCCAAGGGCCGTGCGCTCGTGAAGGACGGCGGCAAAGGGGACATCGACCTCGAGGTGCCCACCCGCGGGCTCGGCACGCTCCTCGAGGCGCTTCTCGGGGTCGGCTCCTTCACCCTCGTCTCGACCGGGCTCTACCAACAGGTCTTCACGCTCATCAAGGACGACTTCCTCCCGTCCGTGACACTGCAGAAGGGCATCCCTCGCCTGGGCGCCAACGTCGTCGACGCGTACACCGCGCGCGGATCCGTCTGCTCCTCGTTCGAGTTCAGCATCGCCAACGCCGACGTCCTCAAGCTCAAGTCGTCCTGGCTCGCCCGCGACATCGACACGGCCACCGCCTACGCCACCCCGTCCTACGCGGCCGCGTCCGAGCTGTTCTCGTTCGTCGGTGCGAGCATCGTCGTCGGTGGCGCGGTCACCGTTCCCACCGCGACCGCGCTCGCCACAGGCGGCACGGTCGTCGCGAACATCCGCGACTTCTCCCTCGCGGTCGACAACAAGCTCGACTCCAACGGCTTCAACATGGGCGGCGCAGGCAAGCGCACCCGGCGCCCCGCCGTCGGAATCGCTGACGTCACCGGCCGGATCACCGCGGAGTACGACGCGACCACGTTCCGCGATGCCGTGGCATCCCAGACGCCGCTCGCGCTCGTGGCGACGTTCCAGGGGCCGACCGACATCACGACGGGCAACAAGCCGACGCTGCAGATCACGGCCCCCGACATCCGCCTCGACGGGGATGCGCTGCCCAAGTCGAACGGCGGCGACGTCATCACGCAGTCGCTCAACGTCACCGCCTTCGACGGACTCGTGGCCCCGCACGCGCTGTACGTGGCAGTCCGCACGGCTGACAGCGCGCTCTGATGGCTGAGGGGGTCTCGCTCAACGTCGAGCCGGTGAACCTGCGCGAGATCCTCACCGAGATCCGAGCGGTCGACCCGAAGCTCGCGAACAACCTGCGTCGCGAGTGGCGGCGCGCGGGCGACGAGATCCTCGCCGCCCAGCGCGCCGCCCTCGCGAAGCGCCCGCCGAAGGTGGGCGGATCGAGCAAGCAGCTCCGGCTCATCCGCCCCCGTGGGCGCCGCAAGCCCTACCTGGCGTTTCGACGCATCTACAAGGAGGGCGACACCCGCGCGAGCGGCGAGTCACAGCTGCGCGCGAAGATCGCCGGCGGCCTCCGCGTCCGCACGATCGCCAGCACCCGCCGACAGGCCATCGAGTTCACCTCGAGCGGGCCGCGCAAGGGCGGCGCCAACATGGCGCGCGTCTTCGAGAAGCGCCTGTTCCGCCACCCCGTGTTCGGCCGCCCCGACGAATGGGTCCCGCAGTTCGGTCAGCCCTACTTCTTCGAGCCCATCACCGACGACATGCAGACCCGCATGAGCGTCCGCATCACCCGCTCTATCGACGACGCATTCGCGTCCCTGACATGAAAGACCACCACCACATGAAGATCAAGATCAAGGGCACCACGGTCCCCGTGAAAAACCTCGACACCGGTCGACTCCGCGACGTCTACGAACTGCAGCTACAGACCGGATGGAGCCTCGTCGAGCTCCGCGACCAGGTGCGCAACAACCAGACCATGAACGCCGCCGTCCTGGTCTTCCTAAGCGCCAGCGCGGCAGGCGCCCCGCTGACGTGGGATGAGGTTCTCGACCTCGGCTTCTCCGACTTCGAGGTCGTCCAGGAACCCGGTGACACCGCGCGGGGGAAGAAGCCCAACGCGGACCCTCAGAAGCCGTCCGGGGATTCCTCTCCGGACGACGCCAACCAGGCGGAGGACGCCCCGACGGAGGGCTGAGCCGCCCCCTCGAGCACGCCGAGCCCTGGCTCGAGGACCAGGTGCGCCGGCGCCTGGCGAACTTCCTCGTTCTGTTCCCCGGGCACACCGCGTTCAACGTGCACGACATGACATACGCGGACTGGCAGGGCCTCGCTGAGGCCACCGACCGTCACATCGAGGACCGGAACCGGGTCGCGCGTCGACGTCGATAGGAGGTCCCGTGGCCAACAGAGACTTCCTGTTCCGAGTACTCGGCGACGCCTCCCAGGGAATCAGCGAGCTCGACAAGTTCGCCAAGAAGGCCGACGACCTCACCCACGTCGGACAGGCGGGCATGATCATGGGCGGCCTCGTCGCCGCCGGCGTCGGCATCGCCGTCGCCCAGTGGTCCGACTTCGACGCGGCCATGTCGAACGTCGTGGCCACGGGCGACGACGCCAGAAACAGCCAGGACGAGCTGCGCCAGGCAGCGCTGGACGCGGGAGCGTCCACGGTGTTCTCCGCGACCGAGTCGGCCAATGCGATCGAGGAACTCGCGAAAGCCGGAATCAGCGCTGACGACACGCTCTCGGGCGGTCTGCTCGGCTCTCTCAACCTCGCCGCCGCCGGCGGTCTCGGGGTGGCAGATGCGGCGGCGACGATGTCGACCGCCATGACCCAGTTCGAGATCGCAGGCAGCGGCGCGACGCACGTGGCCGACCTGCTCGCCGCGGGTGCCGGCAAAGCCCAGGGCGATGTCTCGGACATGTCGCAAGCTCTCGCTCAGGCGGGCTTGGTGGCCAACGCGACCGGGCTGTCGATCGAGGAGACCACGGGTGGGCTCGCCGCGTTCGCCTCCGCGGGCCTGCTTGGCTCCGACGCCGGCACCAGCTTCAAGTCCATGCTGCAGCGGCTCACCCCGCAGTCCGCTGAGGCTCAGCGGACGATGGATTCCCTCGGCGTCAGCGCCTACGACGCCGGCGGAAACTTCATCGGGCTCGCCAACTTCGCCGGCAACCTCCAGGACTCGCTCCGGTCCCTCACTCCCGAGCAGCGGCAAGCCGCCATGGCCACGATCTTCGGATCCGACGCTGTGCGCGCCGCGACCATCCTCTACAACCAGGGTGCTGCCGGCATCGAGAAGTGGACCGAGGCCGTCGATGACCAGGGCTACGCGGCCGAAGTCGCGCGCACTCGGCTCGACAACCTGCAGGGCGACATGGAGGAGCTCGGCGGCGCCATCGAGACCGCGCTGATCAAGAACGGCTCCGGCGCGAACGATTCACTCCGAGCGCTCACCTCCGGCGCCGCGGGCGTTGTGACGTGGATCTCCGAGCTTCCCGCTCCCATTCAGCAGACCGGGCTCTATCTGGCGATCGCAACCGGGGCGGTCGGCCTGTTCGGCGGCGCCGCCCTCATCGGCATCCCGAAGGTGGTCGCGCTCAAGGCCGCCGTCGACGGAACCAACTTCTCGCTCGGCAAGATGAGCCTCGCGGCCGGTGGCGCAACGATCGGCTTGACCGCCGTCATCGCAGTAGTCGCGGCCGTCGCCGCCGAGCAAGCAGAAGCTCGCGCTCGAGCGGAAGCGTACGCCGACACTCTCGAGATGGGCTCGCAGCGGATCACATCCGCGACGCGGGACATGGTCAAGGAGAACCTCGCCGCGTCGCGCTCCTTCCTCTGGATGGATCAGGGGTCCGCGTACGACAACGCCGAGGCACTCGGTATCAGCCTCGACCTCGTGACGGATGCCGCCTCGGGCCAGGCCGATGCGCTCGCGCAGCTGCAGCGCGAGCTCGACGCCAGCCAGCAGAAGCACGACGAGCTCGGGCTATCCGCGCAGGCGGCGATGCTCTTCTCCGACCGGCTGGCAGATGCGGTGAAGGGCGAGTCCTCATCGCTCGCCGAAGCCGCCGACAAGGCCCGTCAGAAAGAGCAGGTCGACGGCGACGTCGCCGCGGCGTCCGGGAAGGCGGCAGACGCGTCCGGCACCGCCGCGGGTGCATACCTCGACGAAAGCACCAAGGTCGCCGGACTGACCGAGGAGATCGACAAGCTCCTCGACCAGTTCAGCGAGGCCAACGGCGTCGGACAGGACGCGGTCACAACGAATGCGCGGTGGCGGGAATCGCTCGCCGGCATTGCCACCGACGTTCAGAAGCAGAAGGACGCCTTCGAGAAGGCTCACGGGTCACTGTCCGAGTTCTCGCTCTCCCTCGACGAGAACACGGTCTCCGGGTCTGCCAACGCGTCGATGCTTGCCGGTGTCGCCAGCGACGCGCAGAAGGCCGCTGAGGCCCAGTTCGAGCTCGAGAAGAACACTCTGGGCACGAAGACCGCCACCGACAACTACGCAGCCACCCTGGCGGCTCAGCGGCAGGCATTCATCGACTCGGCGACGGAAGCCGGCTACAACGCCGAGCAGGTACAGCTGCTCGCCGACAAGGTCTTCGCACTCCCCACTGAGCGGCAACTCAAGATCCTCGCCGAAACCGCCGAAGCCACCCAGAAGACCCTCGACTTCGCCGCACTGTGGGACGGCATCCGAAACAAGACCGTCTCGATCAACGCCATCCCTCTGATCGGCGGTGGCCAGGCAGTCCAAAGCGGTGGACCGCTCATCGACGGGTACTCCACCGGTGGAGAGGTTCGAGGCCCCGGTACGGGCACGTCCGACTCGATCGCCGCATGGCTGTCGGATGAGGAGTTCATCGTCCAGGCCGGCGTCGCACGCAAGAACAAGGGGCTCCTGCAGCACCTCAACAACAGCGGCCAGCTCGCCGGATACCGCGGCCCCGAGATGACCGCACTCGCCTCCGCAGCCACCGCGCCCCTCGTGCCGATGATCCCGCTCGCCGGGACTGGTGCCCGCGGTGACGATTCTGGGATGACGCGCAGCGAGCAACGCCAGGAAATTCGCTCTGCGGTCGCTGAGGAGATCGCAGAGCATCCCCCGGGGAACAGCTACACGGTGGTCTGGCCCGAGGGCGCGACGGCCGAGCAGCTGCTTCGCACGATGGACGAGGACGCCAGCATGCAACTGAGAGTCGGCAAGTGACGTTCGTGCACGTCGATGACGTGACGATCGGCGACGGGCGGAACATCGAAGATCTGTACACGCTGGTGAGCATCACCGGCTGGCGGGACGGGGTCGACTACCGGCGAGACCGGACGCCCCGCCCCGCCCGCCACGGTGAATTCTCCACTCGCGGGTACAAGTCAGGGCGCCTGGTGCGCGTCGAGGTCGAGGTCTCCACGCCCTCGTCGCACGCCGTGCGGCACGTCGAGGCCCTCGACCGCCTCATCGGAATCCTCGACGACGGCGGCGAGGGCCAGCTCACGATCGACGACGACGATCGCAAGCTCTGGGCTATGGCATCCCGCTACGGGGCGCCGGAGGTCACCCCCATTCAGGAGAACGTCCTCTCGGCGGTCGCGCTGCGCTTCCTGACGCCCGACCCGCGTCGGTACAGCATCGACGAGACGAAGTTTGGACCCGCCGCGACCCTCACCCTGTTCCACGAGGGCAACTCCGCGGCCCTGCCGACGCTGAGCGTCCAAGGGCCCAGCGCCGGCTACACGCTGACCTTCTCCACCGGCGACGTCGTCACAGTCCCGGGCGGCCTCGCCGCAGGCCAGAGCGACGTTCTCTCCGGCGCGACGCAGTGGGTCAAGCGCGCCGGCTCAACGCTGCCCCTTCTCGGGACCACGGGCCACGTGCCCGAGATCCCGAAGGGCAGGGACGTCACGGTCACTGTCGCCGGCGCCGCCTCAATCTCGGGGACGGTCGCGCACACCTACAGCTGAGAGGCGGTGACCGCGTGGTCGACGACGAGGACTGGAACGTCAGCGTTCACGAGAGCTGGGAAGGCGCGCATCTGCTCGAGATCTTCGACATCGTCAACGCGTCCAAGCAGACGACGCGACTGTCCGGCACCGGCATGGGAACCCACGCCATCCAGCTGCGCGGCACCGACCTCTACAGCAAGAAACCCACCGACGCCGAACGGGCGTACGTGCGAGACCTGTTCGCACACTGGTCACGGAAGATCGTCGTCCGCCGCGGCGCGGAGACCGTCTACGACGGGTGGATCGGTCGCCGCAAGTTCGACCCCGCGACAGGCGTGCTGCAGCTGACCACATTCGAGATGCGCTCCGCCCAACTCGGCGCCCGCCTCACCTACGGCGTCAACGGCTACCTCTCCGGCAGCCTCAGCGTCGCCGGCCGCAGCCACGCCGGCGCCGTCCGCGCAATCGTCCAACGCGCTGTGCAATGGGGCCCCGGCTTCCACATCCCCATCGATCCGCCCGCGGATGGCGCCGGCGACTTCACCGCCGACTGGCCCTGGTGGCAGCACCTCCGCATCGAAGATCTCCTGCAGCAAGTCGAGAAAGCCGGCAGCGAGGTCTACTTCCGCCCCTACCGCAACGCCAGCGGCGCCGCCCGATACGAGACACAGGTCGGAGCGCCCGTCAGCGGCGACACGTACCCGCTCTCGTTCTCCGCAGCACACTCGCCCGTCACCGGCCTCGTCGACGACGAAGACGGCACACAGATGCTCACCGGCGTCCAGTACCAGGGCAACGGCACCGACCAGGACGCGGTCCTCGCCGGCGCCGTGTGGTCACAGCTGAACCTCGGACCCGAACCGACCTTCCCCATCCGAGACGTCCTCCGCGCCGCGAAGAAGATCCTCGACCCCGGACAACTCGCCGGCATCGCGCTCGCCGACCTGCAGCGCGATCGCAAGCCGATCTCAAAGCAGCCGTTCAGCCTGCAGATGGACTCGACTGTGACGGCCGCCTGGGGACGTCCGGGGACGCTGCTCGAGTCCAAGCGACGCGCCGACGAATGGAACAGCGAGGGCACCCGCACACACCGGGTCACCAGCTGCACCACGGACCTCACCAACACCCTCGACCTGGAGGTAGAACGCATTGGCGATTGACGCTGATCTGATCGCCGAGCTCCGAGACCTCCGCGACCGCATCCGTGATCTCGAAACCGGCATCCCGCTACAGAACGCATCCGTCAGCGCGGGTCGTCTGCGCTTCATCGGCGGGCTGCTCCGGATCGATTCCGGTGGCCGTCTCGAGGTCGTCGGCAGCGCCACGATTGATGGCTCCACGAACGTCACCGGCACGTTCGTCCTCACCGGCGCGGGGTGGCGCATCGTCGGATCCGGCACCATCGAAGGGCCGACCACCGTCACCGGCACACTCAAAGTAGATGGCGACACCCGCATCACCGGCACCCTCGGCCTCGAGGGCGACATCGCACTCACCGGCAACATGGGCATCGCCGACGGCGGGCGATTCGTCGCCGGCGACGTCGTCATCGAGGAAGACAAGGTCACGGTGGGCGGAGGAGACTCCCCCGCCACGCTGCAGGACAGCGCGCTCAGCTTCCAAACCGGCGGCCGCGTCGAGGCTGACGCTACGAATGCGGGAATTCGCATGAGCGTCGGGGCGAATAAGGTCTATGTCGGCACAGGCGCCGTAGCGATGCAACTCGGTGGCCGCGCATTCATCGTGACAGCGACAGGCTTCACGTTCGCTGGACTGGACACCATTCCGAAGAGCCAGACACTCGACGCGAATCCCATCGGGAGCCTGTACGTCGATCCTTCCGGCAAGCCCTACCGCGTGATCGCTGGTTAGCAGATTGTCATCGCTGCTGCGGTGACAATCTGGGCGCTGTCGCGGTAGTACCCGCTCTGATCAGTCTGCTCACCATCGATCACCGAGATCTCCTCGCCGTTCTGGCGGTTGGCGAGCAGCTCGCATGCGCGGTAACCAGCCTGCAAGAGCTGTTCGTCCGTCGCGTTCGGGATGACGTTGTCCGGCCGCAGGTTCTCACGCACTTCGGCGAGAAAGGCAGCCTCTCCGTTGTCCGCCTCAGCAGAGGGAGACTCCGCCGTCAACGGCTCAACGACAACCGTGCTGTCTCCGTTCGAGAAAGTGCCCGACGCTCCCGGTGTGAGAGTGACCGTCTCCTCGGTGACGCTGCTCGAGCACCCGGTCATCAAGAGCACAGCGACGGCGGCCGCGGCGAACAGTCCACGCTTCATGGGCTCACCCTACAGACCGCCCCGGCCCCCGGCACCCGCCGGGGGCTTCGTCGTGAAAGGAGCACCACGTGGCTCTCACACCCACACATCGCTATACCGTCCAGAGTTCTGACCCCGATCGCGCGAACCAGGAGATCTGGAACATCCTGCAGGACCTCGCTTTCGCCGGTGAACGACCGTGGTGCGAGGTTCGCTACCCCGCCCCCGAGCACCTCGACGAGGCCGCGCGCGACGAGTGGCTCGCCGCGCAGGAGGACACCTTCGACGTCGTCGAGCTCGACCCCGTCGCCGGCACCCTCACGACAGTCCCGCCCTACGCGGAGCTGGAGGGGAATCGATGAACGTCGTCTGGCCGAACGGCAGCACCACGCCGCCTCAGCTCAACTCGCCCTACGGTCCCCGGGAGTCGTTCTGGACCCCTGGCGGGTGGACCAACTCTTTCCACTACGGACAGGACTGCACCGGCTTCTCCATGAACCGGTCCATCGCCGATGGCGTGGTCGTGTTCGTCGGCTACAACGGCGGCTACGGCAACCACGTCCGCGTCCGCCACGACGACGGGTATGAGTCCAGCCACTCGCACGGGGCGACCGGGGGCTTCCGCGTCAGCGTCGGCCAACGCGTCCGCGCCGGCGACGACCTGATGGTGCAGGGCACCACGGGCCGATCCACCGGCGTGCACGACCACCTCGAGGTCTACCTGCCCAACGGGGACACCATCGACCCCGTGCGCTACATCCGCGACCGCCTCTCGGGCGCGGCATCCACCGGCACCACCAATCAGTCCTGGGAGGACGACATGATCGCACTGGCCATCAAAGACAACGCGGGCACCACCCACCGGGCGACGCTCGGCCTCGGCGTGTTCCGCCACCTGCTCGAGAGCGACGACGTCGACTGGGTGAAGAACGTCGTCACCTCCGACGACAACTGGACCGACTGTCACATCGACCGCCTTCCGGTCCTGCTCAAGACCTACGGCTGCCGAACGGACATCTACCGCCTGCAGCCCGACGGCAACTTCGCAGTACGCGACACGGACACCGACACCGTCATCTCCGGTGGGATGTGGCACCGCTAAGCCGCGGCGTGACCCTTCACCAGATCACGGGTGGGGACGGCCAGGTAACCATCCCCATCCGTGACGGCATCACCGAGGGCGGGCTCATCGTCATCGCGATCCTCGTCGTCGTGATCGCCGCCCTTGTCGTCGTCGGCATGATCCTTTGGCGCTTCGGTTCCCAGATTGCGGCTCGGATGAAAGCCGTCCAGGACCAGGTGGCCAACGATCACAAGAAGGCCGACGGCACGCCGATCCTGCTGCGTGACGACCTCGACGACAAGCACGACGAGAACGCCAAAAAGCTCGACCAGGCGCTCACCCTCATGTCGACCATGCAGCGCGACGTCGCATTCATCATGCGACGGCTCATAGAACAGGACGACCGGCTCGACGAGCTCGAGGACACCGAAACCCGGCACATCCGCTCCCGCCCCACCGAGTAGCCCACACGGGCACTACCCATCACCGTCCCGGAAGGACTGACCCCTAATGCTCACGCGCCAGGCGATCATCATCGCCACCATCCGCACCGCCGTTCCCTCCGCGATCGGCTGGCTCATCGCCGTCCTCATCGCCCGCGTGCCCGTCGTCGCCGACATCATCGTCATGATCGACAAGACCCTCGCCGAGGCCGCCCCCGGAGTGCCCGGCCTTACCGTCGCCGCGCTGCTCAACGCCGCGGCCATCGGCCTCGTCTGCGCCGCCTACTACTGGCTGGCTCGCGTCCTCGGCCGCCGCTGGCCCATCGTCGAGACGTTCCTCCTCGGCTCGTCCCAGCAGCCGATCTACGCCAAGCAGGACGCGTCGGGCGTCTACAACGTCACCGGGCTCCCCGACCCCTCCAAGGCCACCCGCGAGGAGTTCCAACAGGCGCTCACCGCGGCTCGCGCCACCCGCCGGCAGTGACAGCCAGGCACTGAGAGGAGGCACGCATGCCGCTCGCGCCACTGTACGGAACGCTCGGTGACATCGACGGGTCGATCAACCCGTCGGATCATCTGCGCCTGGTGTTCCAGCTCAATGCGCCGGCCATCGCGGAAGACGGCACGGTCGTCAATCCAGCCCCGGCGTACGTGGACACGTTCACCGGGGCATCCGGTGCGTGGGAGGTGTTCCTGAGGCCCACGGAGGGCCTGGCGGGCAACGACGGGCCCGTCCGCTATCTCGTGTCGATTCAGCGGCGCGTGCGCGGACAGGACAGCTTCCCAACCGATCTCACCCGGTGGCGTATCCGTCTGCCTGTAGGCGGCGGCCGGATCGACGACATGGTCACGATCCTCAACGGCGCCGGCGGCATCGACTGGGGAGTCGGTCCCCCGCCCGCTGGTCTCCGCGGTGTGACGTACATCGACCTCGCGGATGAGACCGACGCTGGCGCCCGTATCCACCGACTCTAGGAGAATCCCTGATGCCTGTTCCCGTAGACCCCGACCGCATCGCCGTGCTCGGTGACCGCAGCGCGTCGTCTCTCGCCCGGAACCCCGAGTCCGAATTCAACGGCGTCATCGTCCAGGTGACGAGCGGCGCTGTCGCAGCGCAGCCGCGGCTCGAGCACACCGTCACCGAGTCGATCACGGATCTCGGTTGGCCACGCCCGACCGTTGCCGGGCGCGTGCGCTGGTACGTGCCGACGGGGTCCGGGCTGCCCGTCAACGCGATCGCCGGCGACGTCGTGACTGAGGTCGCCGCGTCGCCGTCGCCTTGGACGCCGCTCGATCACCCGTACATCAAGGCGTGGTGGGACCCGACGACCCTGACCGGCGCGAACGGCGCGGCGATCGAGGCGTGGGGCGAGCGGTCGCCGAAACTGTGGCAGGCCATCCAGCCGACGTCATTGCTGCGCCCGACGATCAACACCGCGGGGATCAACGGGCGCAAGGCGGTGCAGTTCGGCGGCGGGAAGTACCTCTCGACGGGGCAGCTCCCGGTGCAGGATCGGCAGCCGCTCACGACGTACGCCGTCATCGCCGGCGGGCCGTCGGCAGTGTCGGGCAGCTCGGACTTCTTCCTCGACCGTCTGCTCGGCACGCAGGTCACGGGCGGCGCCGCGGGTCGCAGCTCGGCGAACAAGTGGATGTACGTGAACGGTTCGACGTCGACGTCGACGGTCGACTCGGATGCCGCGCCCCGCATCTTCAAGGTCGTCGAGGCGTCAGATGCCACGACCATCTACGTCAACGGCTCGCAGGTCGCGACGACATCGGGCACGACCAACCGGCTCACGTTCGACAAGATCGTGCTCGGCGCCCGCGGTGACGGGCAGAACCCGTGGGAGGGCGCGCTCGGCGACGTCGTCATGATCGCGGCGCCCGTGCTCGGCGCGACGGACACGCTGATGATGGAGTACCTGACGACGAAGTACGGTCTCTGATGCCGAGCACCGCCGGCGGCGTCGCGTACACGACGACGACGATCGACCTCGGCTCGCCGCACGGGGTCATGCACGTCACGGTCGCCGACGCGCGCCGGAACGATGCGAACATCCCGACGATCCTCTACGTGCACGGTGCCGGCGGCGCATCGGATCAGTTCGTCACGCTGCCCGCGTGGAACGGGCTGCGCGACTGGGCGCTCGGCGCGGGTTGGGCGTTCGTTGAGGGCATCGGCGGGGCTGCCGTGGGCGGGCAGAACTGGGGCAACCGCGCCGCGCAGGCGGCGTACCCGGCGTACCTCGCTCGAGCGCGGACCACGATCAGCGTCGGACAGGTCGTGCTCCTCGGCCGCTCGATGGGCGGCTTCATCACATCGTGGCTGTACAAGAACGACACGACGGGGCAGTTCGCGGGGTGGATCAACAACTCGGGTGTGTCGACGTCGTTCGTCGGCACCCGATCCGGCGCGAAGGACGTCAGCAACGCGTCGGGGTACTACTTCTCACCGACGATCTTCAACTCGTGGGGCGTGTCGAACCTGGCCGACCTCGAGACCGCGATGCGCGCCGGCGGGATGATCCCCGAGGAATGGGACGCGAACGTCTGGATGGGCAAGAAGATCCTGTGCTGCTACGGCGACAAGGACACGGCGGTGCCCTGGTCGACGCGCGGCGCCGGTCCGATGCGCACCATCTGGGCGGGCAAACCGACCATCGACCGCGCTGTGCTCAAGCCCGGCGGGGATCACTCCGGCACGAGCGGTTCGTACCTGCAGGTGACGGACATGGTCGCGTTTCTGCTCGAGGTGACGGGGCAGACGCCCCCGCCCACACCGACGCCAGTGTTGTACGTCACCGGCAAGTCGTTCCTGCTCGACGCGAACCGTCGCCGGTTTGAGCTCGCCGCGGAAGTGATTTGAGGGGGGACCGCCCATGACTCTCATCAATGTGCAGGCGCTGCAGGTGCGCCTCGGCGGGATCGTTGCGGCGGATGCCACGGTGCAGCTGCAGTGCTGGGCCGGTGACGAGCCGGCCGTGCGCGTGTCCGGATCGGGCGTCGTGTTCCCCGCGCTCGAGACGGTGAAGCTGCGCGCCGGCGTCCCCGCCGCGCCGATCGACTACCCGCCCACCCTCGGCACGTGCTGCGTGAAGATCACCGTCCGGTGCGCGTCGTTCCTGCTCGAGCGTTACGTCGCGATCCCCGAGGCTGGGCCGGTCGACTTCGACGATCTCGTCGACGTGGACCCCGGAACGTTCGCCCCGTCTCTCGATGCGGTGACCGCGTGGCAGGCGTGGCGCGACGCCGCCGAGGTTCTCGCGGTTTCGGCATCCGCGGCGGCCGCGTCCGCGTCGACGTCCGCGGCCGACGCGCACGCCGACCGCGTCGCCGCCGCGGCGTCCGCGGCATCCGCGGACGTGTCCCGCGTGGCCGCCGGGACGTCGGCGTTCAACGCTGGTGGGTCGGCGGCGGCGGCGCAGGGGTCGGAGAACGCCGCGGCCGCGTCGGCGTCGAGCGCAGGCACGGCGCTCGCCAGCACCTTGCTCGCGAAGACCGATACGGAAAAGGCGCGTGACGAGGCGCTGTCGGCACTGACGATCAGTCAGACGGTCGGCCGTGTGGTGACGGTCTGGGACAAGATCAATCAGCGCCCGCAGATGATCTACGGAGACACTGGTCGTCGGAACATCACCGCGACGGGGTCCACGTCTACACCGTTCGCGAGTGGGGCGTTGATTCTGCGTCGTGTCGGGTGGACGGTGTCGCTCGAGATGGTGAACCTCGTCATCAGCGGACAGGCGGCCTCGACCAACTACGTGTTCGATGGGATTCTTCCGGTCGGCTTCCGGTCCCCGGCGGCATCCCGCCTCACTGCCGCTCAGGTCGTGGCATCCTCGGGCGTGCTGACGGTGTACGGCAACGGCAGCGACCGCATCGTCATCACTCCGGGCACGACGGCCCCGCTGTATCAGACGATCGTCTGGCAGACGGTCGACGCGTGGCCGTCGTCGCTGCCTGGCATCACCGACGGCGCCATCCCTACTGTCTGAACGAAAGACCCGCCTCCGGCGTCCCTCTCATGTGGACGCAGGGGGCGGGTCTTTCTGCGTTCGCTGCGGGCCGTGTCCGGCGGCGCTGGCACCGCTCGTGAGAGGGTGTGGCTCATGCGCAAGTTGAAAGGGCGAGGTCCCCGGGCCGAACTCATCGTGTTCGCACTCGGAGCGATTGGGTTCGGCGCTTCACTGGTCGCCCTGTTCGTCGGACGCGGCCCGGACGCCGCGATCGCAGTCTGTTCCGCCGTTCTCCTGGCGTTCGCCGTTCTCCGAGAACCGATCGCTGATCTCATCGGGCGCGTCAGGTCCGCAACGGTAAAGGCGGGCGGCAGCGAGTACTCCGTGATGTTGGCAGCCAGCCTTGAGGTTCTTCAAGCAACTCCCGACACCCCTGCCGAGGGTGAAGCCAGAGAGCGTCTACAGCTCGCGGTCGCGGCCGCCATCATCCCTGGCTTCCAGGTGTCGTATCTCCGCGAGGGAACAAGCCCCCTGCCGGGCTTCGCCTTCGAGGTGAGGGTGCCATTGCGGTGGAACCTCCCCTCCGAGCTTCCACCGGGTCAATGGGATCTCAGCGGGCTCGTGTCTGGTCCCAACGGATTCGTCTACCGCATAGGCGTCGACTACATCATGGTCTGGCAGGACGGCAGCTTCGGAGCGCTCCTTGAGCTTCCCGGTCCCGGAGCCTTCGACATCGATTGGGTACTCGCAGCAGGCGAGACCCGGATTGTGGTGCGGCGCGACCGCATCACCGTGACCGGGGCCGAACGAATGGGCGATATCATCCGTTCAAGATCTCTCGACGCGTGATGGGGCCTGACCCCTGGGCAAGCGGAACTCGCCGCTGTACGGGTCGCACCACCACCAGCGCGACAGAACGCCCCTCCCCGCACCCAACGTGCGAGGAGGGGCGTTCTGTCGCGTCTACGGGCCGCACAGCCCGTCAAGCCGCCCGGGCTGCCGCGCGTCCAGAGCGGATCGGAACGACCCGCGCGGGCAGCGTGTCGGACCCCTCGCGCTTGAGGCGTTCGCTGACCCCCGTGTAGATCTGCGTCGTCGCCAGTGACTCGTGCATCATCAGCTCTTGCACGACGCGGATGTCGACTCCGCCCTCAACGAGATCGGTCCCGAAAGCGTGGCGGAGCGAGTGGGGCGTGAGCTTCGGGTCCGTGATCCCCGCACGGAGCTTCGCTTTCGTGATCAGGTCGGTGACCGACGCCCCGCGCACGTGCCCCGGTCGCGAGCCGCGCGCTGGGAACCACCACCCATCTCTCGGCATGTGCTTCGCGAGCTCGGCGATCACCGGATGCAACGGCACGCGGCGCTCCTTGTTGCCCTTGCCCACCGTGCGGATCGTCAGCGAGAACCAGTCGATGTCGAGACCGTGAACGGCTGCGATCTGGGACACACGGAAGCCCTGGTAGTAGCCGATGAGGATCATGGCCCTGGTCTTCGCATACGCGCCGGATGCGAGCATCGCGTCGATCTGCGCGCGAGTGAACGGCCGCGGCGTACCTTTCGGTGCGTTGATCGGCGCGAGGCGCGCTGTTGGGTCGTCGTCGATGAGAGCGTCCTCCAGGAGGAACGAGAAGAAGGCGACGAATGCGCCGCGCTCGGTGCGGCGCGTGCCGGCAGAAACGCGCTCGCAGTTGACGCGGCCGCGGCCGAGGTGGCGTCGGAGATCGTGAAGGTTTACCTCGTCGTACGGCTTCCCTTCGCACGTCTTTCGGAGTCCACGCACGAGCGATGAGCGGTTCCGGATGGTGGACTCGGCGATGCCGGCAGAGCGCTGAAACTCCTCGAAGTACTCGAGCGCGACGTCCCAGTCGTCCTGCTCGGAAACGACCCTCAGCGTTGGCTTGCGTTCTGCGAATCCCATGATCTGCCCCCTGGTGTTGATCGGCCTTCCGGCCCCGTGTTTTGCAGTGGAGAGACGCTAGCCAACGACACGCCGTTCAGAATGAATTGGTGCATACAGGACCCATAGATCAGTAGTGCTAGGCAGTCGGAGGGCGCGGAATTCCGGGCGACTCGGCGCGGGGTCGGTGCACGAATGAACCACCGCAGACCCACGCACGCGCCCGAGAATCGGAGTGCAGCCCTCGTCGCCACATGGGCGGTGTGGCTCGATCGCGCCACTGGAAACGCCTCGGATCGAGAGATCGGTCGACGGGCCGGCTACACCCACACGACGGTCGGACGGTGGCGTCGAGGGGCCGCGGTGTCCGCCGACGGTGTGATCGCGATCGCGCGAGCTTATGGCGCCGACCCCATCGACGGGTTGGTGTCGGCAGGCCTGCTCACGGAAGGGGATCTGATCGGCGGAGGCGGCCTCCGGAACGCGGTTCGTCACGCGCCCGTTACCTACCTCACGGAGGAGCTGCACGAGCGCGCCGTGACGGGCCGGTTGGACGACGGCTTCGAGCAGCTGCACGACGCGCCCCGGTCCTGGATCTGACTCAGCTTGCTGCGCGTCGGGAGGTGGTGCGCTCGAGCGGGAACGGGATCAAGCTCGGCACTTCCACCGTGGATGTCGTCGGTTCGATCCCGGCAGGGCCCACCACCGTCAACTCAGGATGTTCACGCTCCGCGCGATCACCAGCGCGAGCAGCACGAACCCCGAGATCGCCTGCACCATCATGAACATCTTCGCGCGCGTGCTCAGCGGCATGACGTCGGTGGGGCTGAAGGCCATCGCGTTGGATGCCGAGAAGTACAGGTAATCGACGTACCCGGGGGCCCAGTCTTCGACGTCGGACGAGCGCCGGGCGACCTCGCGCACCGCGTCGCGGTCGGAGTCCTGCGGGAACTGGAAATCGGCGGGAGGCAGCTCGTCGCGTGCATCGCGACGGCGGGCGATCGGTCCGCCCCGGTCCATCTCCCAGTACACGACGGCGTAACCGATGACGTTGATCGCCCACACCTGCGCCGCACCCAGCAGGGTCGTCGCGCCGCTCCCCTCCCCCTGCAGCAGCTGGTGGACGAGGAGGAAGAAGGCGATCTGGTTGGCGGCGAGCAGGACGACGGTGAACGCCAGGGCGAAGCCCCGCCCGACCCGTGTCTCCCGCGTCAACCGCGCGGGGTTGGTCACCACCATGGGGATCGCGCACAGGACGCCGGCGATCACGACGACGTAGCGCAGGATGCCGGAGGAGTCGCTGGGAAGGACCGCGTAGAGCCCCGCTCCCACACCGAGCGCGATGAGCACCGGCCACCGGTGCTCGGGTCGCGTCCGGAACGCACCAGGTTGTCGCGAGGTCACGCGCTCAGGCTAGACCCGCATCCGATGCGCCGGCCGTGGAAAGCCGGGGTTCGGCATCCGGTGTCGCGTTCCTGCGCGCGGACCGATCGTTCGACGTCGAAGCGTCGGAGCGGTGAGAACGACGTGTCCGTCGCGCGCGCATCCGTCGGCGCCGCGACTCGCTAGGCTGGACGCTGGTTGATTGTGCGGAGCGAACAAGGGTTGCCGCACTTGTATGGCGATTCTCTGGCATGACCTGCCAGACGACGAAAGGTCTTCCGTGACTGTTCACGACCAGGATCCGTATTCGCAAGGGCCGCAGGACAGCGACCCCGAAGAGACCGGGGAGTGGCAGGAATCCCTGCGACAGCTCGTCCAGGCCAAGGGGCCGGCCCGCGCTCGCGAGATCATGCTGAGCCTCCTCAAGGGCTCGAAGGAACTGCACCTCAACGTGCCGATGGTTCCCACCACCGATTACATCAACACGATCTCGCAGAAGAACGAGCCCGAGTTCCCCGGTGACGAGGAGCTCGAGCGTCGCTACCGCAAGTGGATCCGCTGGAACGCCGCGGTCACCGTGCACCGTGCGCAGCGCCCCGGCATCGGTGTGGGCGGCCACATCTCGACCTACGCGTCGTCGGCGGCGCTCTACGAGGTCGGCTTCAACCACTTCTTCCGCGGTCTCGACGACCCCTCCGGCGGCGACCAGATCTTCATCCAGGGCCACGCCTCCCCCGGCGCCTACGCCCGCGCCTACCTCGAGGGTCGCCTCACCGAGGCCCAGCTCGACGGGTTCCGCCAGGAGAAGTCGCAGGCGCCGAACGGCATCCCGTCTTACCCGCACCCCCGTCTCATGCCCGAGTTCTGGCAGTTCCCGACGGTCTCGATGGGTCTCGGTCCGATCAACGCCATCTACCAGGCGATGTCGAACAAGTACCTCTCGAACCGCGGCATCAAGGACGTCTCCGACTCGCACGTCTGGGCGTACCTCGGTGACGGCGAGATGGACGAGGTCGAGAGCCGCGGCCAGCTGCAGGTCGCGGCGAACGAGGGCCTCGACAACCTGACGTTCATCGTCAACTGCAACCTCCAGCGTCTCGACGGTCCCGTCCGCGGCAACGGCAAGATCATCCAGGAGCTCGAGAGCTTCTTCCGCGGCGCCGGCTGGAACGTCATCAAGGTCGTCTGGGGCCGCGAGTGGGACGACCTGCTCGCCCGCGACACCGAGGGTGCGCTGCTCAACCTCATGAACACGACGCCAGACGGCGACTACCAGACGTACAAGGCCGAGAACGGCGCCTACGTCCGCGAGAACTTCTTCGGTCGCGACCCCCGCGCCCTCGAGCTCGTGAAGGACTACACCGACGAGCAGGTCTGGGGCCTCAAGCGCGGTGGCCACGACTACCGCAAGGTGTTCGCGGCGTTCAAGGCGGCCAAGGAGCACAAGGGCCAGCCCACCGTCATCCTGGCGAAGACGATCAAGGGCTACGGCCTCGGTCCGCACTTCGAGGGCCGCAACGCGACCCACCAGATGAAGAAGCTGACGCTCGACGACCTCAAGGCCTTCCGCGACGCGATGGACATCCCCGTCACCGACGCGCAGCTCGACGAGAACCCGTACCAGCCGCCGTACTACAACCCCGGTGAGCAGGACGAGACCATCAAGTACATGCTCGAGCGTCGTCGCTCGCTCGGCGGGTTCCTGCCCGAGCGCCGCACCACGCACGTCGGCCTCGAGCTGCCGGGGGATGCCGCCTACGCGCTGCCCAAGAAGGGCTCGGGCACGCAGGAGATCGCCACCACGATGGCGTTCGTGCGTCTGCTCAAGGACCTGCTGCGCGTGAAGGACTTCGGTCACCGCATCGTGCCGATCATCCCCGACGAGGCGCGCACGTTCGGTATGGACGCGTACTTCCCCACGGCGAAGATCTACAACCCCAAGGGCCAGCACTACACCTCCGTCGACCGCGAGCTGCTGCTGGCGTACAAGGAGAGCCCGCAGGGCCAGATCATCCACGTCGGGATCAACGAGGCGGGCGCCCTCGCGGCGTTCACCGCGGCGGGTACGGCGTACTCGACCCACGGCGAGCCGCTCATCCCGGTCTACGTCTTCTACTCGATGTTCGGCTTCCAGCGCACCGGCGACGCCCAGTGGGCTGCCGGCGACCAGATGGCGCGCGGGTTCATCATCGGCGCGACCGCCGGCCGCACGACGCTGACGGGTGAGGGTCTGCAGCACGCCGACGGCCACTCGCAGCTGCTCGCGTCGACGAACCCGGCGACCGTGTCGTACGACCCGGCCTACGGCTACGAGATCTCGCACATCGTCCGCTCCGGTATCGAGCGCATGTACGGCGGGAACCACCCCGACCCCAACGTCATGTACTACATGACGGTCTACAACGAGCCGTACGTGCAGCCGGCCGAGCCCGAGAACGTGGACGTGGACGGCATCGTCCGCGGCATCCACCACATCTCGTCGGGCGAGGGCGACGGTCCCCGCACGCAGCTGCTCGCCTCGGGCGTCGGTGTGCCGTGGGCGTTCGAGGCCCAGCGTCTGCTGAAGGACGACTGGGGTGTCGTGGCCGACGTGTGGTCGGTCACCTCGTGGTCGGAGCTGCGCCGCGACGGTCTCGCCGCCGACGAGCACAACTTCCTGCACCCCGATGAAGAGCGTCGCGTGCCCTACCTGACCGACAAGCTCAAAGAGGCTGAGGGCCCCGTCATCGCGGTCAGCGACTGGATGCACGCCGTCCAGGACCAGATCCGTCAGTGGGTCCCGCAGAACTACTGGACGCTCGGCGCCGACGGCTTCGGCTTCTCCGACACCCGTGCCGCGGCTCGTCGCTTCTTCAAGATCGACGGCCCCTCGCTCGCCGTGCGCGCCCTGCAGGCGCTGGCCGAGGAGGGCAAGGTCGACCGCGCGGTCGTCGGACAGGCGATCGAGAAGTACCGTCTGCACGACGTCAACGCCGGCACCAGCGGAAACGCGGGCGGCGAGGCCTGATCACGTGAGTGAACCCACGGTCGGGACCGGCTCCCCCCTCTCGGGTGGGGCCGGTCCCGACCGCCTTTCCCGCGATCCTCAGACGCCCGCGGCCGCGGGCCGGGACCGAGCCGCCCGCGACAAGGAGGAGACCCTCGTCTGGTTGCGCCGGATCTCCGGCGACCTCGCGACGGCCACGATCCAGCGTCTCGAAGAGACCCTGCCCTGGTACGCCGGGATGCCGCCGGCCCGGCGCTCGGCCGTCGGCCTCGTGGCCCAGGCCGGCATCACGTCGTTCACGCAGTGGGTCGAGGACCCCGCGCAGACGCCGGCCATCGCGTCGGACATCTTCGCGGCGGCTCCCCGAGAACTCCTGCGCAGCGTCAGCCTGACGCAGACGCTGCAGCTCGTCCGCGTCACCGTCGAGGTGATGGAGGAGCGCGTCGCCGGTCGCAGCAAGAGCGTGCGCGAAGCGATGCTGCTCTATTCTCGCGAGGTCGCGTTCGCGGCAGCCGACGTCTACGCGCGCGCAGCGGAGGCCCGCGGCCTCTGGGACGCGCGCCTCGAAGCGCTCGTCGTCGACTCGATCCTGACCGGCGAAGCCGACGAGGAGCTGCCCAGCCGCATCGCCGCCCTCGGGTGGCACGGGCACGGCGAGGTCGCGGTCCTGGTGGGCACGACTCCCCCGCAATTCGACGTGGACCAGGTGCGCCGTACGGCTCGCAAGCTCGGCGTCGACGTGCTCATCGGCGTGCAGGGATCACGTCTGGTCCTCGTGCTCGGGCGAGCCGAGCTGCCCGCTCGGGGCGGCGACGACACGACCGAGCTCCCCTTCACCGAGATCGCCAAGCGCCTCGAGCCCGGTTTCGGCTCGGGACACCTCGTGCTCGGCCCCCCTGTCGCCGCTCTCGTCGACGCCGGGCAGAGCGCGCGGGCGGCCCTCGCGGGCTTCGCCGTCGCGCGTGCCTGGCGCAACGCCCCGCGCCCGGTCGAGGCGGACGACCTCCTCCCGGAGCGCGCCCTCGCCGGCGACGCGGTGGCCAAGCAGACGCTGGTGGACCGCGTGTACCGACCGCTCCAGGCCCACAGCACCGACCTCGTGGCGACGCTGTGGAGCTACCTCGACAACGGACGCTCGCTCGAGGCGACCGCGCGTGAGCTGTACGTGCACCCGAACACTGTGCGCTACCGCCTGAAGCGCGTGTCCGAGGTCATCGGATGGGATGCCACGGGCCCCCGCGAGGCGCTGATCCTCCAGACTGCGTTGATCCTCGGATCGATCGGAACGGATGCCACGCGCCGGCGCAGTCTCACGCGGCGGGCGTCGCACGCCTGAGTCTGAACTGCGACGTCCACACGCCAAGCGCGCGGCGCGCAACGTGAAAGACCGGGTGGGGAAGCTCATCGCCATAGCTTCCCCACCCGGGGTTTGTGCGACCGCCGAATCAGCAGCCGTACTTGATGTAGGACGCCGTACCGTCGGCGACCTGGTTGCCCTGCGCGACGAACACATCGCTCTCGACCTGCGTGTCGTTGTAGTACAGGCTGCCGGCACTCGTCAGGGAGTAGCCGCCCCGGAGCGCGCGCGTACCCGTGAAGTCCGCAGACAACTGTGCGGTTGAGGCCGAGCCGTTGGACCAGGTGATCTGGCGCATCTTTCCGTCTGCACCCACAGCCGCGGCCCTTGGGGTGGTACCCCCGGCGGACCAGGCGGCAGCCGATGTGATCGAGGTGAGCACCTGAGTGGATCCGTAGTACAAGCCCCCATCCGGCGTGACTCCGAAGCCTGCTCCGATGGCGTACGGGCGGTTGACGATGGCGCTGAAGGTGTCGGTAACCGTCGCCCCGTTTGTGCGCTGCGCCACGCCGTTGGTGAGCACCAGCGAGGCAATCGATTGGTCCTTCTGTTCTCCTTGTGCAGCGTGTACGCCCGTCGCGACGACGGTGTCGCCGAAGTACAGCGTGCCGTCCGCGCCGAGGACGTATCCGGCGCGGAGAACCTGCGGCCGGCCCACTGCAGAGAAGTCCGTCGTGCGCGTGGTGACCGTCTGCCAGTCCACATCGCGTACCTGTCCGTCGGTGCACAGCGCGGTTGCCACCGGCTTCCAGGTCGAAACGATCCACCCCTCGGCGACCATCACGCTGGAAAGCATCTTGGTGCCGTCCTCATACAGGTCACCGGCGGGTGTGAGGATGAATCCTCCGCCGACGGCCGTCGGGTATCGCGGAATGTCGGCATAGACCGCGGAGAGGGTTGTGCCGTTGGCGCCCTGAACGGTGCCATCGTTGTGGACGATCGTCGCGATGCAGTCGTCCTTCTGCTGGCCTTGGGCAAACCTGACGTTCGTCGCCACCTGCTGATCGCCGAAGTAGAGGTTGCCGTTGTCCAGGATGTAGTTGCCGCGGAGAACCTGGGGGTTGGAGAAGTTCGTCGCGAGCGTCGACACCGTCTGCCAGTCGACAGTGCGCACCTTCCCATCGGTGCATCGCGCGATCGCTACCGGCTTCCAGGTACTGACGATCCACCCCTCTGCGGTCACAACACCGGACAGCATCTTCGTATTGTCCTCGTAGAGGTCACCATTCGACGTCAGGACGAACCCGCCGCGGATGACCGTCGTCCCCGACGGATACACGACCGAGCTCGATTGGAACGTGCCGTTGTTCGCGCGGTACCAGGTGTTGGTCGAGTCGATGAAGTCGCCGATGAAGTTCCCTCCCCTCGAGCTGCCGGCCGCGGACTTCACCCCCGAGGCGATCTTCGTCCCCTGGAAGTACAGGTCTCCCGAGGGAGTCAGGTAGTAGTTGGCACCGACGGAGACGGCGTCGACCGGGACAGGGCCGTACTCTGCGACGAGTCCCCCGATGTTGGCGAGGTAGGTCTTCTTCGCCGTACTGAAGCTGCACGAGACCCAGTAGCTCCAGTCTCCGAACGTGTAGGCACTGAGAACTCCGGTCGCGACGAGGGCGTCTCCGTAGTACAAGTTCCCTGTGCCCGTGAGGGAGTAACTGCCGCCGAGCGGAGTCGCGTACGAAACAGCGGGAATGGGAGCCGCTGCGCCGCTGCTGGGGGTCGCTTCACTGATCCGCCGGACCACACCTGACGAGTCCACATAGTCGGCGTTGTATCCCTGGCCTCGCGACGAGCCGACCGCTGAGATGACTCCCGACGCGCAGAGAGTCCCCCGGAAGTAGAGATCGCCGGAGGGGGTGAGGAAGTAGTCAGCCCCGACAGACACGGCGCTCGTCGGAACGGCCGGGAATGCGCCGGTCAGTCCACCGATGTTGGCGCGATAGGTACCTGTCGACGTGCTGAAGCTGCACGCGACCCATTCGTACCAGTCGCCGAACGTATAGGCGCTGAGAACGCCTGTGGCGAGTTTCCCGTCCCCGTAGTAGAGATCGCCGTTGGAAGTCAGGAAGTATCCGCCGCCGAGCGGCGTGGCCGGTGTCAGCGACGAGGCGGGGTAACTCGCGGTCGTCGACTGTGCGGTGGTCTCCCAAAAGGTCTTGAGAGAGTTCGATGTGTCGACGTAATCCACCGTGTAGTGCCCATCGCGGTACGTGCCGGCGGCTGACGCGACTCCGGTGGCGATGCTGTTTCCCTTGTAGAAGAGAGCCCCATCATTGTTCAGGTAGTAGTCGGCTCCCACGGATGCAGCAGAGGTCGGAACACCCGAGTACGACTCGACGATCGTCGCTCCGGTCGCGCGGTTGCCGCCCGAGTTCGTGTTGAAGCTGACGAGGGCGTCCGAGGGCGCGGCGTAGACCGAGGCGCTGATGACGCCCGAGGCGACGCTCGTGTTCTCGAAGTACAGCGTTCCGGATGTGTCGAGGAAGTACCCGCCGCCGAGGGGGTAGGCGTTCGGTGGAACGCTGCTGTAGGTCGTCGAGGGGGTCGCGTTCGTTGCTGTCGCGGCGACTTTGCTGGGCGTCACCGAGACGTTGGCGCTGGCGTTGGCGGAATTGGTGGTGGAGCTCGCGGCGACGACCGCCGTGAAGACCGTGTTCCCGCCGGTCCCGGGCGTGTTGATCGACGGCAGGGTGACTTTGCCGTTGGTATCGGTCACGCCGGAGTAGGTGGTGGCTCCGGTGGAGTACGTGTAGCCCTTGGGAAGGCTGACGGAGATCGAGAGGCCGGCGCGGGCGACGTCGTTGACGGTAGCCGTGATGGTGACGCCGGTGATGTTGGCGCAGCCGCTGGCCGTGTACGTGGGGTGGTCGAACGCGAGGGTGACGTTGCTCGTCGATGCGGCTGCGTATGCGGGCGCAGTGACGGAAGCGACGATGACGGGGATGGCCCAGGCGGTGGTCGTGACGACGGCGCGGCGGCCGACGGGGCGGGGGGACTTTAGTTCGTGAGGTTCAGGCTCGTGCGGGGGGGGGGGGGGGGGGGTAATCGGGGTTGTG
>Ga0308156_1000275_pt1 | contig 134732 bp, 174 predicted proteins | sample PhyAR2_FD_201041 | JGI IMG/M metagenome (GOLD analysis project Ga0308156, IMG submission 201041) | Phyllosphere microbial communities from UC Gill Tract Community Farm, Albany, California, United States - DLSL A.R2 | ecosystem: Host-associated > Plants > Phyllosphere > Unclassified | place...
GAGGGGTGATGGCACACCCCTACCTCAAGGCTCGGACGAAGCAGAAATGGATTGAGTCCGCCAAGCACTTGAGAATCCCACCCTCACCAACGGTGTGGGCTTGCGGCTTTAGCCGTGGGAGTGTCAAATCTCCCGCAAGTACGGTTGCAGGAATAAGCGTAATCGTTTTTCGTAGTTATCCGGGTCCATCGTATACGTCTCGTCATGACCGGCATCACGAACCGGATACAATTGTTTTAATCCCGTTTTTGCTTGATACAGTTCATACATCATCCGGACCGGAACGAGGTCGTCCTTCATTCCGTGGATGAACATCGTCGGAACACGACTCTTCGTTGCTTGGCGCGTCACCGAGACGTCACCATAAAAGAAATCCTGCTCGCCTTTGTTCCACATGCTCGCAACCGTCAGAGACGGCAGTGCCGGGTAACGAATCTGTTCGTCCGCGAGTAGACTGAACCAGTCGTCGAGTCGGGCGTAAGCCCCTTCGGCAACGATTGCCCGGACTTGTGTCGGTACGGTCTCGCCAGAAGCGAGTAAGACGGTCGCTGCGCCGACACCAAGTCCGTGATAGACGATCCGTGTATCATCCCCGTTTTCTGCAAGTAGGCGCTGCGTCCACTCCAAGACATCGAGTCGATCGAGCCAACCGTAATTCCGGACCCCACCACTTCTTTCCTGTCCACGCCGTTCAATCAAGAGGACGTTAAAATCAGCGTCATGATAATAGCGAGCCAGTGCGTAAGCACCGGTTTGCGAAAATCCGATCTCGTCTGGTACGAGAAGGACGGTCTGTTTGCTATCGTCAACCGGTAGATAACGCCCGAAGCGGAAGATTCCGTCCTTCGACCATTGCTGTGTTTCGCTCGTTTGTTTGAACCATGTCTCGTCTTTCGCCACTTGTCCGTCCGTTCTCGTCGTTTTCAGAATCGGAGAAGCATCCGACTGACCAATCAATGTTTCTTGCATCCGGTATCCGTCATAGATGATGAACAGTAGCAGACACGTGACGAGCAACACGATGCCGATTCCCGATTTGCGCATGTGCTTCGCTTCCTTTCCGACAGTGAGTCTTTCCTTATTCGTCGTCGGTTTTAACTTCCCCTGCTAACGGGGTCGAAAGGAACGATTGTTTATACCAGCGCTGTAAGGCATCGATATCCGTTCGTTCAAAATAGAGCGCGTTAAACGCAGTATTGCCTCGCAGTTGAATCTCAATCCGGGCAATCTCCTTTGCTTCGAGCCAGCGCGAAACGGACCAGGTCAATTCCTCGATCTTCAGTCGTGGCGTATAGACGGTCTCTTTTTGAACCCATTGTTTGCGTAACATCAAGAGATCGTGTCCGGTTCCGAAACGTGTTTTCCGGTAACCGCTGCGCACTGCGAGGTAATAGAACGGTAACCAGATAAATAGAAGCAAGATCAAGAAGCGCCAGGAAGAATCAAGAACGATGATGACGACACTGCTTAGTGCCGTAAACAACAGTGCATAACCGAGTAACGGCCAACGAACCCGGTAGCGGAAGCCGATCGGTGCAACATCGTGCTGCGGGTGGAACTGACGAAAGCGCGGCAGATACGTCGCCAGGAACGCATCAATCTCGTTCGTTCGGATGAACGGATGGAGCAGCAGTCGCTCCTTCTCTCCAGTCGCCGAGATGATGTGTAAGGACAGGCTCGCTCGTCCGATCAAACGCTGAATCCAGCTTTCTTGAATGACGAGGGCTTGAATCTTATCGGCATGAAACGCAACCTCGGTCCGGTTCAACATTCCGTACCCGATCAATAAGCGATTGTTTTGCAAGACGGCACGGTAGGAACCGTATTTCAAGATATAGACGATAATCGAGCCGACGTAGATGACGAGTAAGACGAGGACACCAAGTCCCGTCAAGACGAACAACGATAAATGAGCGAGCTCCGAGAACAGTCGATCGACATAACGTTCAATGAACTGATCGATGAACTGATAAGCGGTTCCGATCCCGACGAGCGCAAGTCCGACGCGTCCTGACAAGGCACCGGCTAATGCCAAATCGCGGACCGGGATCGTATAGGCGACTTCCGCCTGTTGTTCTTCGACGACGAGCTGTTCCTCGTTTTTAATCGACGACTTCAGTTCTTTCGCAAAATCGAGCCGGATTCCCTTTAGTTCGACTTCCGGGGTTCCGCTCTCGGACGACGTCTCGACGGTCAATGTCGCAAGACGAAGCAGTCGTTCGATGACATTTTGCTGGATGCCGATCGACTCGATCCGTTTACGTTGCGTCGTCCGTTCACTTTTTTGGAAAATCCCTTTGCGGACCCGGATTGTCTCGGCATCGATCGTGAACGTATAGAAATACCAGGAGGCGATCCCGTATAAGAGGACGAACACAATCCCGACACTGATACCGATCCACGTATAGGTGTTGATTTCCCCTTTACGAATCGCATTTAAAATCAAGGCAGCAAATGGAATCAGGAGCGAGCGGATGATCGAGATGCTCGACATCACGATGAACAGCGGATGGACGCGCCGCGTCATAACGATTCCTCCTCCCGTTCCTCGAGTTTCGCGAATCGTTCGACTTGTGTTCGCAGTTCGTCCCCTTGCGCGCGGTCGAGACGAGTTAACGTGACGAATCCTGATGCTGTCCGAATATCAAATGTGATTAAGTCATAACGACGCAGGATCGGTCCCGTTTGGCTATCGATCAATTGCACCTTGACGAGCGGCACGGTGACTTCGCGACGGAAGAAGATGCCGTTGCGGACGACGAGAAATTCCTCATCGATGCGATAACGCATATACTTCAAGCGAAGAACGGGTATGTAGACGATACGGGGAATGAAATAGATCAGCCAAAGCAGACCGACGATGCCCATCCACCAGGGTGTCAGGTCGAGCCACATGACTTGGGTAATCGTCGTTCCGATCAAAATGACGGCGATCAAGCCGTGTAACGGCAACAATCCGAGTCGTTCTGCTCGAATCGATCGTTCTGGCAATGCATGCCATTGTACAGTAGACATCAAAAAACACTTCCTTTCGTTTCCATTTACGGTTAAAATCGCTGCCAGGTTTCATTGCAACGGTTGACATTTTGTTCGATTTCATCGCATATATAGAAGTGAAGAACTGTAACACCAAGGAGGAACCATGTTAACTTTTGAAGAAAAACTACGAATTATCGAGACCTTCCCACAGCTCGTCCGAAAAGATGTCTCGCTGAAGCGCGTCAATTTCCAATTCCCGGATAGCCAATATGAGAAGAAGAATCTTGTCTATCATTTGCATCCGAACGGGAACGGCTTCGTCTATGCCGCTGGTCTACCAGGTTATGAAACCGACGAAAAAGGCTTCGTCAATATCCGTGAATTTTCAGAGCCTGCGTTGATCCTCTTATTAGAAGATGCAATCAAAGCGCTCTCAACGGTCCAGTCCGTTGAAACACTCGAAGAAACATGGGTCAACGATAACCAGTTCGAATTGACGTTACTCAATGAAGATATCGACACGTGGCTCGTCTACGCTGGCGATCTCCTCGACGGTGCGTTCAACTCGTACAAGGAAGCAGCAAACTATCTCGAAGAAGAAGGCTTCCGCCGTAAATAAGACAATGAGCGATCCGGTTAATCCGGGTCGCTCATTTTCATGACGAGACGATTCAGTGCCGCTTTAACGACGCGTAAGTCTTCTTCGTCGACGTCAAGTGTCTGGACAAGATCGAGCGGAACGGTCTCTGCTTGTTTCCGTAACGCACGACCGGCATCCGTCAAAAAGATCTGGATGTGCCGTTCGTCTTCCGGCTTACGGACGCGTCGCAAGAGATCTGCCGCTTCGAGTTTCTTCAGCAACGGCGTTAACGTCCCTGAGTCAAGATGGAGCCGTTCACCGATGGCTTTGAGTGATTGTCCCTCCTCTTCCCAGACGACGAGCATGACGAGATATTGCGGATACGTCAGACCGAGCGGTTCAAGTAACGGACGATAGCGACGCGTGATTTCACGCGAAATCGCATAAAACGGAAAACAAAGTTGTTCATCTAACGCTAACGGGTTCATAAAAATTCCTCCAATCGTGAGCAAACGAGTTGCATTTCGATTTAAATTGTATACAATCTAATTGTAAGCTACTTATTTGAATCTAACAACGAAAGGGAGTTACACACATGAAACCAATGTTCACATCATCTGCAACAGCTGTCGGAGGTCGCGACGGACGCGTCGTATCGGAGGACGGAATTCTTGACGTCGCTCTCGCAATGCCGGTACCAGGATCGAAAAAACAAGCAACGAACCCAGAGCAACTCTTTGCTGCAGGATACTCTGCATGTTTCGACTCTGCATTGAATCTCGTTGCTCGTAAACAAGGCATTAAACACGACGGCAGTGAAGTTACAGCACACGTAACGTTAAACGAAGCAGCTGACGGATTCATGCTTTCAGTCGAACTCGATGTTCTCGTCCGCGGGATCTCAGAAGAAGCTGCGGCTGAACTTGCGAAAGTCGCGCATACGGTCTGCCCTTACTCGCGTGCAACTGCTGGAAACATCCAAGTTGACGTCTACACACGTACAACTGACGCAGAATAAGTGTAGCATTTCTAGCCAGTCTGAGGTTTACTCTCAGCTGGTTTTTATTTTTTGTTACAATTTCGGTAATTGAAATAATTTCATTTTAGATGATAAACGGTTGCTCTCATGAAAAGAACAACCGCCCTTTTTTAAAGTTGATGGACCGATAAGATGACGAGTTCCCCGGATACGGTGACATAATAGGCATCCTCGAACCGATAGCGTTCATTGTGTTCTGCGTCATAGACCGTGACCATTGGTTCCGCATCGTCTCCGATCGCTTCGTGTAGATAAAAGCGTCCCCGTAAGACACGTTCGAACGGCTCCTTATCGAGGAATCGGGCACCGTTACGTAAGTTGATCACTTCATGATGGTGCTCGGACCGATCATTGACGATGAAGATCGTCGACTCGACGTCATCGTACGTAAAGTCGAGCGGCTCATAGTCACTCCACTGAATCCGGGCAACCTCTTCGACACTCGCTTCCGTATCAATCCGGTAAAAGATTTCTTCGTTTAGACGATCGGTATAGGCACTGAAGATCAGATGCCCTTCCTGTTCCCCGAGATACTGGACGGTATCCCCTTCCCCTTCTAACTTCAATAAGGTTGCAAACGATAAGTGCTCAACACCCTGTTCGATCTCCTCGATCAAGGTCGGTAGTGGGGCAATCAACAGACTTTCTGAGTGATCGATCGGATCTTCCGGTGAGATGACACCACTTTCAAGGGCGTCATAGAACGAGAACTCATCGAGCCGAGCGTTACAGACGATGTACTCCTTGTCTTCGAGCGTGACGAGAAAGAAATAGAGTTCCCGGTAATTCTCTGTCATCCCGTAGAGCCGTGGATCGCGAATCGTCTGCCGCGATTCGTCCTTGACGTCATACAAAAACGCGGACGTCGTATCCGTCGACTGCAAGAATACGAGATAGTTCTCGTTGAGCACCCAGTAGAGTGTCAAATCCCCTTCAACATAAAATGACGCAATCTGCTCCCGTTTACCGGACAAGAGATCGATGACGAGCACTTCCGTCTCCCCGCCCTGCTCTTGCGTATGTTCATTCAAACAATAGACTCTTCCGTGCCGCACGAACGGTCGGGTTGGTCCATGATCCGTCAAGGCTTCTGGCGTTAGATCGACCTGTTCTTGATCTTCAAGATCATATCGGCTGATGTGGTAACGGGCGTCATCAAGTCGACGTCGAAAATAGATCGACGATGGTGTGACATGCAAGACATCCATATGATCGGCGGGTAAAGCACGGGCATCCACTATTTCCATGATTAATCTCCTCCCGGACACGTACTACTTGTCTTTTTCCCACGAATCGTACTGCTTCAAACAGGGTCTTGCTGTGCGTTTAACGAAGCAGAGTGCTACAATATGGCTAGATGACTACAGGATGAGGAAGGTGCGAAACGGTGCAATCACAAGATTTAAATACGATGATGCTCGAATATGTCAACGATAAGGAAGAATACGATGCCTACGCCGACAAGTTGAAGATGCTCTTGTCCGAGTTGCTGGACGCGGCAGGCATCAAATACCACTCGATCGTCGCCCGGACGAAGGACTCCGAAAGTCTGTATCAAAAAGTCTTACGGCAACCGAACAAATACCGTTCACTCAAGGACGTCCATGACTTGACCGGGATTCGGATCGTCACTTATTTCCATGACGACGTCCGGGAAGCGGCACGAATCATCGAGAATGAGTTCGCGATCGATCGCGATCAATCGGTCGATAAGTCGACGTTGCTCGATACGACGGAATTCGGTTATCTCTCGGTCCACTTCGTCGCTTCACTCAGCGATCAGCGGCTTGCCCTGAGCGAGTATGGTCGCTTCAAGGATTACACGGCTGAGATCCAGATTCGCTCGATCCTGCAACACGCGTGGGCGGAGATCGAACATGATCTTGGATATAAAAATCCGAACAGTGTCCCAGCAGAAGTCCGGCGCAGCTTCAGTCGGGTGGCAGGATTACTCGAGATCGCCGATCAGGAGTTCGTCAACATCAAGAAACAGTTGAAACAATTTGAAGACGAGACCGTTCAACAAATCTTGTCTGACCCACATCAAGTCCGGATCACGGCAGATAACTTGAACTACTTCATCGATCACTCCCCGGTCATCAACGAGCTCGATAAACGACTCGTTACATCGCAAATGATGCTCGATTCCGATCAACAATTGATCAACGAACTGATTCGGATGTTCCATTATGTCGATATCCGGACATACGGGGAGTTGATTGAAGCGGTCACGACGCACAGTCCGCTCGCCCTACGCTGTGCGAAGGTCATGCCGAATCCGTTCCTGCCCCGTCAAGGAATCGGCATCGCCTATATCTGCATGGCGCTGACGATTGCTGGCGAAGATACACACCGGATCGACTACTTCTTCCGCCGCTTCTATCCAGAACTGCGCAACGTCGAAGAGATCGTTGCCCAAGTCGCCCGCGTCGTCGAAACAGATGATTCAAGAGAAAAATATTGATTAAACTAAAATTTTTCACTATACTAAATCACGAGTGAAAGAAACTACGGTATAGAAAGAGTGAACGATACATGGCAACTACACTAGAAGTAGCACAACGCGATCAGTTGATCGTTGATACAGAAAAAGGATTACGGATGAACTACCGCGCGATCAAGAAGGACGTGCGTAGCATGTTCACGACGTACTTGACACGTAATGAGTTCTTCATCTTGAAGTCCCTTTGTGCGAACAGTCCGCAAATCGCCTCTGCCCTCTCGCAAGAGTTCCAATTCTCAGCGAGCATGATCACGGCATTAGCAGACGAATTGACGAAAAAAGAGTTGATCTCGCGTGAGCGAAGCGAACTCGATCGTCGTGTCGTCGAACTCCGTGCCACTCCAAAAGGCATCGAGCTCTATGAAAAACTCGAATCGATGAAGATGGATTACCTCGCAGACGTCTTCGAGGACTTCTCGGATCAGGAACTCGAACTGTTCCGGACGCTCTTGACGAAGCTTGAAAAAACAATCTAAGCTGTTCAATCGAACGGATCCGGTCAGGACGACCGGGTCCGTTTTTTAATTTATTCAGGAGGAAGAAACACGATGTTTGATTTCGAATCGGTGCAACAGTTACGACAGACAGGGCAATATGAAGCAGCGAAGGCTGTCGTTCGTCAGTATGTCGAGACGGCACCTAACGACCCGACCGTTCTCTATCAGATGGCGTGGTGTCATGATAGTCTCGGTGAGGAGCATGCTGCTGTTCCCTATTATGAACAAGCCCTAGCGCTCGGTCTTACAGGTGAGGACCGTCTGCAGGCATATATCGGACTCGGTAGTACTTACCGCGTCATCGGTCAGTTCGAAGCAGCGTCAGACGTGTTCCATCGTGCGTTAAGTGAGTTTCCGGACGCCCATGCTCTGCAAGCCTTCCTCGCGATGACGGAGTACAATCTGGGTCAAGCCGATCAGGCGGTCGGTCGGTTGCTAAAGAGTCTTGCTACGACGTCGTCGGACGCCTCGATCCAGACATTTGACCGAGCAATCCGTTACTATGCCGATCATTTGGACGAAATCGTCAAAGAATGAACAGCAACGGTTGACGATGGATTGGTTTGCACAGCATAATGTAACAGCCAAGCGGACTCGCTTTTGGCAGGAAAGGAAGTTAAGGATGTCATCAAAAAAAGTATGGACAGTAGAAGGTTATGAAGAACAAGGGCAGGAAAAACACGGCAAAGCCAGCAAGTCAGAGACATATACGACTGAAGCGGATGCTAAGAAAGCAGCTAAGAAGATGGCGGATCAGAATGATCATCTCGACGTCTACGTCATTTATACACGTACGGTAAACGGTAAAACAGAAGAACGATTCTTCAATTCGAACGGCAAGTATAGTGAAGAAGGCTTCGAGTGGTAATCTCCATTTTCATTTAAAGATTCACCTATAAAAACAACGGGTTCGTCTCTTATTGAAGAGAAACGAACCCGTTGTTTTTTTTAGTCATGACTTTACCCTTTATACCAAAGCGGCACCTCACGCTGGAATCCATCGTGATCTCGGATGATCCGCTGGACACGTCGTTGCATCGCTTCTATTCCGTCTAAATCGAACCGCTTTGCCCAGACGAGAGCCGAGAAGACGACCATCGCCATGTAGAGACTGTAGACACTAAAAAAGTCGGACGGTACTCCGTTCTCGAAATACCCTTCAATCATATTACGGGCAAACACCGGACTCCTCTCGACCTGAAACAACCCACATTTGACGAAATCATGCCACGGATCGCCGTAATCATGGTTCCCGTAATCAAGGAAAGCGGAGAGATGTCCATCCTCGACAAGTAGATTATCGAGATGAACGTCGTCATGTTGCAACCGGTTTGGACGTGTCTGAAGTAACGGAATCCGCTCGCTAATGAATCGATCAAGACGCTCGATCCACGTTGGCTCAAGCAACCCGTCAATCGCTGCGCGATAGCGGTCATGTTTCGCCTGGCAACGTTCGCTCCAAGACATCATTTCGCTCGGTGCGGTGACGTCATGAATGCGTCTCAACGCTTGCCCTATCTCCTGACCAAGCTGAGGCGCAAATTCCGGTGACTCCTCGAGCACGCTTCGAACGGTTTTTCCGGGTAGGTACGGATAGATGCCGTAAGCGGTCGTTGCGGTCCGTCCGGTCGCTAGCGGTAAGGCATGAGACAATCCCGCTTGTTTTGGAATCGCTAAAGCGGCTTCTCGTTCAAATTGACGACTAGACGGATCCGTCACGACCTTGACGATGTAGTGCGCTGTTGCCGTCTTGACGGACCAGACGGCTTGGCGCGATCGACCAGATAACTGTCTTTCGCTCTCAACGTGCGTGAGTAAGGGATGCAAAGGTAGCATATAGACTCCTTTCTGACATCAAAAAGAGGACGCATCTTGCGTCCTCTTCGTCATGCCTGTGGAATGTAGCCAGCAATGATCTCAAGCAGATCGGCATACGCTGTCTCAAAATCGATGTTTTCAATCATATAATCATAATGATCGCGGTCTTTCCACGCTTCCTCGTAATCGACGAGTCGCGCTTCAAACTCCGGTGTATCCCCGCGCATCAACAGTCGTTCCTTCATCAAGTCGGGTGGGACCGAGACGAAAATCGTGATCACCTGATCGCCAAACAAACGCTTGAAGTTCGCCGCCCCTTTCGGATCAATGTCCTTGATAACGATTTGATCCTGTTCGAGGACATCGACATACGCTTGACGCGGTGTCCCGTACCACGCCCGGTGGACGTGGGCGTATTCGATGAAGCCGTCGTCTTGGATCAATTGTTGGAACGTCTTGACGTCGACGAAATGATAGCTTGCTCCATCAATCTCCGTCGGTCGTTTCGGTCGGGTCGTCACCGACGGGATGAACCGGACGTGCGCGTATTCCGTTCGCAGACGTTTGATCAGGGAGGACTTTCCGCTGCCCGATCCACCAATCAAGAGAATGATTTTACCTGACATCGTTTTCCCCCTGTTGTTTTGTCGTGAAGTAACCTGTAAAGCGAAGAGCGAACTGTTCCAGTTCACTATCGACGACCGTTCCGTAAATCGGTCGGATGACGATTAAATAGCGTTCATACGAGATGATCCGGGATGTCTCGTTTCGTGTCATCTGGACTTGTTCTTCCGGATAACTCTCGACGTAATACCAATCGACCGCAATTCGTTCATCGGATGGGGTCTCATAAATCCAGGTCACCGTCGTTCCATCCGCAGGAAGGGTGCTTTTCAAGGTGAAGCGCTGAATCTGCTTCAGTTCCCGTTTCGCTGACGCAAGTCCTGCCTGATAATCCGCAGGACGCATCGGTGTCGTCGTCACTTGCTTCGGTTTTGGTTCCGGCAAGCGGGCAAAGCCAAGCTGAAGTCCGACGAATAAAGCGACGAGCGACAAACTGATGACGAATACGTATTCCTTGCGCATCCCTTCCTCCTCCTCATCCTTCGAGTGTGTCGCGCATCCCTTTTGGATCATTGACGATGACGGCGTCGACGCCGATCCGCTGCATCTGCCGGACATCCTCGACCGTCTTCGGAGTATAAACCCGGACCGTGACATCTTGCGCGTGAGCGAACGCGACGTCCGCTTCCGTCACCCGTCGATAATCGGGATGAATACCGGTCGCACCAATTCGGAGGGCTTGTTCTTCCGGATGATAGATCGGATACGGATAGAGAATCGCCGTCTCAACGCTTGGGTCGAGCTTCCGGATCAAGGCAACCGAATAATGGTTGAACGAACTGAATAACAATCGGTCGGTCGCGATGCCGTGCGCTGCACAGCGTTCAAGGACATACGCTTCAAGCCCGTCATAGCGGATCGTATCCGTCTTCAGCTCGATGTTGAGCCGCAGGGTCACTGGTGCAAGGATTGCGAGGACTTCGTCAAGCGTCGGAATCTTCGTCTTGATCGGTTCCCCTTTGAATCGTGCTCCAGCATCCAGCGCCTGCAGTTCGGCAACCGTCATGTCGATGACGCGCCCCTTCCCGTTCGTCGTCCGGTTGACGGTCTCATCGTGAATGATGACACCGACACCGTCCTTTGAGAAATGGACATCGAATTCGACCCCATCGACGTTATCTTCGATCGCAGCAGCGATAGCTTCAAGCGTGTTCTCGGGAAAACGGTCACTGACGCCGCGGTGTGCGAACCACAACATCAGAGTGCCTCGACGACACGCGTGTATTTCTTCGTCAAGTAGTTGACGAGTGGTGCAACCGAGATCGATTGACCCGTTGCTGCTTCGATCAGTTCAGCCGGTGTCTTCGATTTCCCGTGACGGTGAATGTTTTCTTTCAACCAGCCTTTGATCGGGGCAAGTGTACCCGCTGCGATCAGACCATCGACGTTGTCGACGTCACGACGAAGTGCTTCGTTCAGCTGTGCCGCATAGACAAGACCGAGGGCGTAACTTGGGAAGTAACCGAACGAGCCACCTGACCAATGGACGTCTTGTAAGACCCCTTTTGCGTCGCTCGGCACATCGACACCGAGATACTCTTTATAGAGACGGTTCCATTCCTGCGGGAGATCCTTGACTTCGAGTTCTTTCGTCATCAGGCGTTTTTCCAGTTCATAGCGGATGATGATATGAAGGGCATACGTTAATTCATCGGCTTCAATCCGAATCAGTGACGGCTTGACTTCATTGACCGCTGCATAGAAGCGTTCGAACGGAACGTCAGCCAGCGACGGGATTGCTTGTTGTAAGCCATGATAACGAGCTTCGAGGAAGCCTTGGTTACGCCCGATGAAGTTTTCGAAGAACAGTGATTGTGATTCGTGAATCCCCATCGAAGCACCGTCACCGAGACCGAGTGAATCGAGTTCTGGTTCGATTCCTTGCTCATACGTCGCGTGACCAGCTTCATGCATCGTGCCGAAGACGGAGTTCCGGTAGTCATTCTCATCATATTTCGTCGTGATCCGCGCATCCTTGCGGTTGATCGTCGTCTGGAACGGATGGACCGTCTCATCCAAGCGACCGGACGTGAAGTCATAGCCGATATCGCGGAGCCACTCTTGGTTCAAGGCGATCTGTGTCTCGCGATCCGCTGACCAATCAAGCGTCGGGAAGTCTTTTCCTTCGAGCTGACCGAGCAAACCGATGATTGCTTGGCGGAGTTCTGCAAACAATGGATCAAGTGTTGCGACCGTCATCCCTGGCTCATAGTCATGGAGCAGTGCGTCATATGGATGTGCATCATAGCCCCAGTATTCGACGAACTGGCGCTCCATCGCGACGATTTTTTCAAGGAACGGTTCGAACATCGACCAATCGTTCGCGTCCTTCGCCTTTTCCCAGACGCTCTCTGCTTCAGAGATCAACGTGATGAACGTTTGGTACTCGGCTTCTGGAATCTTCGAGTCGCGATCGAATGCTTCTTTTGCTTTCGCAAACGAGATCGCTTCGATGCCCGTCAGCGTCTCTTGCTCCATCGCGGCCAGTAATTGTTGATACGTTTCCCCCGTCCGGCGGCGGAAGCTCTCCGTCGAGAGGAATCCGATCGACGCGGAACGGTTTGCTGCGCCTTGATCCGGCATGTATGTCCGCATATCCCAGTAAAGTAATGCGACGGCTTCTTCGTATGCGCGAAGACCATCGAAATGGTCGCGCCATTGTTGTGTCGTTGACATGATTAAAAACCCCCTTAAAGTATGTAACAGTGTAGCATTTTTAGCATATCACATAATGTTCAAAACTTTCACACACAAGCGATTTTTGAAACTTTTCCTGTCAGATGAGCGTATAATGGGTATAAGAAATGAAGGAGGAAAGGAAGTGACACCATTGAAAACTGACGCTGAGTTAGCGCAATTGATCCAATTGAAAGAAACAGGCTTCGTTTGTACGATCGAGCATCTTCCGAGTGAACTTGACTTAATCGGGACAGGACGAAGTGCGTTCGTCTTTCGCATCCGCGGCACGGATCGCGTCATCAAGAAATTTTACCCGTCGTTTCGATCGCTCTCCGATCTCGAAGGGAGCATCTACGCACAGCTGACTGATTTTCCGACGTATGCGCAAGTCTACGAATACGGTGCCGATTATATCGTGCTTGAATACATTGAAGGTCAAACGTTATTCGAATGTCTCGTCAGCGGGACGTTCATCCCGGAATCCGTCTTAACGACAGTCGATACGGCTTTAGCACAAGCACGATCCGTCGGTTTGAACCCATCAGACATCCATTTACGCAATATCCTTTTGACCGCTACCGGAACACGGATCATCGACGTCGCTCGGTTCCGTCAAACGGAGCCGTGTACACAATGGGATGATTTGAAGAAGGCGTATCATTATGTATATGCAAAACCGTTCTTCCCGAAAAAGTTGAGCGAGACGTTCCTCAATACGATTGCCGACGTCTATAAGGGACGGTTGTTCGAATCGATCCGAAAGACCGGTTAACGAAAAGGCGCGCTGGATCTCTACAAAAGAGAATCAGCGCGCCTTTTTTGTATGTATTCATATAATCATTAAGGGAACGACCTATCTTAGTATTTTTTGCGCTTTAAATCTTTAAATCGTTAATACGGTCAGTGAAATAAAATCACTTCGAATAAACAAGTCGGAAGACGATCATACTGGCGACGGCTAAGAGACGTTCATTCGTGTCACAGTCAAAGACGAGTCGCGCTCCGTGTCGTGACCCCGTCGCGATACAGTCCCCGTTTTGATAGACACCGATTTTTCGCGTAAGCGTCGAGGACCGAATCTGATACGCCTGATCGGCATACGAGACGAGTAACAATTCTTGCAGTCGTAATTGTTGTCGCAGTGCCGCATCGGTGCGGATTGTTCCGACGTCGCGTCCGTCTTTACGAATCACAAAATGTGTCGTATTGCGTAGCCACTCCGTCCTTGTCTCTTTAATTTGTAATTTTTCCCCGTCTCCTTCGAATGTTACGTCGAGGAAAAATGATTCGAACTTTTCGAAGCGCGCAAGGATTGCCTGCCACCACGTGGCGTAACGACGTGAGAACGTCAGCCATCGTTCATGCGCGAGAAAGACCGTATTCGTCTTTCGGCTCGATCGGTCCGCCAAGCGAACGGATATCCCCTCTTCTACTCCCCGATAGCGTAAATCGCGCCGGATTTCCCACCATTCAATCCCGCCGGTCAAGAAAGCGACACCCATTAAACCGAGTAAGGCATAGAACTCCCGTGGAGCGAGGTCACCTGCTATCACGTAATTTCCTACATAAGCGATCATACATACAAAAATCAATCCAAGACTTTTCATCATGAATTCTTCACACCTCCACTTTACATTTTTCCATAAAACGACAAAAAAATCCTCCTTTCCCGTAGAAAGGAGGATTCACTTATAAGGTTGCTGCGACTTCTTGTAAGTCATCCGCTGTCTCAGCAATCGCTTCTGCAATCTTACGCATACCTTCGATCGTTCCTGCGACATCCTTCGTATCGGTCGATAGTTCATGAATTTGCCGCGAGACCGCATCCGTCTGTTCCGAAATCCGTGAGAAGGCACGGACGACTTGTTGCATCTCCGTCGTCGTTCGGACAACCGCCGTCTCCGTCGTTCCCATCCGCTCTGAGACGACGAGCATCTTTTGCGTGATTTCTTGGGCGATCCGCGACGTCTCGGCTGCCGACTGTTTACTCTCTTCAGCGAGTTTCCGAATTTCTTGCGCCACGACGGTAAATCCGCGCCCCATCTCCCCGGCACGCGCCGCTTCGATCGAGGCGTTCAAGCTGAGAAGGTTCGTCTGATCAGAAATAGTCGTCACCATCCCAGCGATTCGCTCGATTTCCTGCGACAGACGAGACAGTTCAGCGACTTGTTCGGTCGTCCGTGATAAATCTGCAACGACATGTTCAAAGCGACGTGTCTCCTCTTCGACGAGGACGACACCTGCTTCTGCTTCACTGACCGCTTCCGTCAACTGGATTGAAATTGCGTCTGTCGTCGTCGAGACGTGTTTGGCGTGCCGTTCAATCTCTTGGAAGTTCGCTGACGACTCTTCACTCATCGCAGCAAGTTCTTCCGTTGATTTTTGAACGCCATCTCCGACGTGCCGTTTGGCTGTCGCGATCGCTTGGCGTTCCTCATCGATTTGATCCTCATACATCGTCATGACGATCTGTTGCTCGAGGTTGAAGAGTTTCCCCGCTGCCCGCATGATCCGGACACGTTCTACTTCCGGCCAATCACTGCCGTCAATCTGTTCACTGAGGACGTTCCAGACTTTTTGGAAGGCGGCGATATACCATTTATTATGCAGCCCGATTTGAACATGCCGTTCAGCGATCCGGCGCCGGGCTTCGATGTAGTCCATCGTCACCTGACCATCGAACATTTGTAGGATGTGCCGAGCGAGAGTGCCTTTCAATCGTTCGAGCGTCGAATGCTGTTCAATCAAATGCCGGAGTGACGGAACACGAACCAGCTCCTCGTAGAACGCGTCGACCATGCTCGGCATCCAACGGGATACATCTTCGCGGATGACCCGGACAATTTGTAAATCGACTGCTTCTAGACCGATTAAACGTAATTGTTCATGTAAGGATGTCGGAACATTCAACACGACATGAGCGCGTTCGCCTTCGATGCGCGCATCGAAGGACGGTGATGCTGATTTCGCGAACCATTTCATATGCTTCTCTCCCTCACTAATTTGTGAACTTCATTCCTTATATCGTCTCGAACTTCTAACAATTGAATGAAAAATCACAATAATTATGTATAACCTTGAACGTTTGTTGATTAAAGAGACCACTTTCCTGAGCATCTAGTAGATATATTCTCGCTTTATCGCCAAATCTTATCGATTCGTGAGCTCGTCGGTCCGGAATATTATCATACTTCTCTTTGATGAACACGCTAAGACCTCGTTTGATAAAAGAAGACCCGTCTGCTTAGTAGATTGAACTACTAAGCAAAACGGGTCTTTCTGTTAGCTTGACGGCAAGGTCAACTTGACATCCTGAATCTGATATTGGGCAGAACGCAAGATTTCAAGCGTAAACGCCTCATCTGTGACGATCGTTCCCTCTTCAAAAACAGCCGTCCGTGATTGGATATATCCACCGATCGTGTCGACCGCCTCTGCTTCAGTGAACCGAAGACCAAATCGTTCTTCAATTTCAACTAATAGGACAGTACCCGCTAAGCGGTACGAGCCGTCCGGTAACTGTTCGATTTCGGCTTGCTCCGCTTCATCGAATTCATCACGGATATCACCGACGATTTCCTCCAAAATATCCTCCATCGTGATCAAACCGGATGTCCCACCATACTCGTCGATGACGAGAGCGATGTGTGACCGTGTCTGCTTCATCTTCAAGAGTGTTTCTTGCAGCGGTGTCAATTCCGAAACGACCGGCAACGGTTTAAGGAACGAGGCAAGTTCTCGTTCGTCTTGTACCGCGTGATGGGCGAGCACTTCCTTGACGTTGATATAACCACTAATCCGGTCCTTATCCGTTCCTTCACTGACCGGGTAACGTGTATACGGATTGTCAGACATCGTCTGTAATAGATTTTCCCAACTCATCTCGTCCGAAATGACCATCATGTTCATCCGTGGCACCATGATGTCGCGTGTGACACGCTCATCAAACGCAAAGACGTTTTGCATCAAGGCGAGTTCCGATTGATTGATCTCACCACTTTGAAAACTTTGTGCCATGATGATCTTCAACTCTTCTTCGGAATGGGCTTGTTCGTGACCGGCAGGTTTCACACCGAACATCCGCAAGAGGACACGGGCCGAACCGTTCATGATCCAGATGAACGGATACATGACTTTTCCGAATACATAGAGTGAAGGAGCTAGCAGTAACGTCATCCGTTCCGCATACTGGATCGCGAGTGTCTTCGGTGCAAGTTCTCCGATGACGACGTGGAGAAACGTCACGAAGATGAAAGCGATACTGTATGAGAGAATCGTTGACAGCGCAACGGCGACACCAAGTTCATCAAAGACCGGTGTCAACAATTTCTCGACGGTCGGTTTCCCGAGTGCACCCAGACCAAGTGCAGTGATCGTGATACCGAGCTGACAGGCCGACAAGTAATAATCGAGATCTCCTGCGACCTTCTTCGCAAGTACTGCTCCCTTTTTTCCTTCTTGCACCATCTGGTCGAGACGTGACATCCGGACTTTAACGACAGCAAATTCCGAACCGACGAAAAACGCGGTCAAACCAATCAATACGACGAGCAACAACAAATTCAGTGTTAAGACGATGTCCAACTTGTATCCCCCTAAAAGCGGGGGATCACCTCCTTTTGATTTTAAACTGTACAGTATAACGTGACACTTGATACGAGTGTACGATGCTTTTTCTTCAAACGCAACCAATATCACTTCGTTGAAGTTCAGACGACCATTAATCATGTACCTGTAATACTAGGTTTCTCTTATTTAGTTACCGGTTATATAAGAGCTATGCGCGTAAGAAACTTGAGATGAAGCTTTTACATTCATGAACATCTCGAACTTGAAAGACCAATTTGGGGAGAGGTAGTGCTTATTATGGAAAAGACAAACAGAGGCTTTTCGTCGCATTTCCGAGCGGAAGCGGACGGAGCAGGTCGTAACATCTCATGGAGCTCGATTTTTGCAGGTGTGGTATCATTTCTATCTTTATTGATCTTATTTAGTTTAATCGGTTCAGCGATCGGACTCGGCGTCACGGACGTCACGTCGAATAACCCGTTCGATGGTGTCGGTACTGGTTTGATCATCTGGGCAATCCTTTCATTGCTCATCTCGCTGTTCGTTGCTGGATTCGTCTCCGGTGTGACGTCGGCACGTGCCGGTCTCGTCCACGGTTTCTTGACATGGTCGACGAGCGTCATCCTCTTGTTCGCTCTCTTGACATTCACGACGGTAAATACGTTACAATCGGTCGGCTCACTACTCGGGACAGTCGGTGGTGCGGCAGGTAGCGGCATCGGATCCGTTGCTTCAACCGCTCAAGACGCTGCGACGAAAGGATTCGATTCGATTACGAAAAACGTGTCACAAGTTGATACGAAAGAACTTGAAGGTAACGTTGACGAAATTTTAAAAGACACGGACATCAAAGAATTGCAACCAGGTTACTTGCAGAACGAACTTGACGCTGTTCAAGAAGACGTCACGGCTGCTGGTAAGGAAGCGATCACGAAACCAGAGAACTTCGATACGATCGTCCAGGATCTCGGTGATTCGTTGACAGCACGAGCTGAAAAAATCGAGAAATCAGTCGATGAAGATAAAATCGCTGATGCTGTTGCGAAAAACACCGATTTGACAGGTGCTGAAGCGGAAGAAGCGACGCAAAACATCGTTGATGGTCTCAACACGGCAACAAAAGAAACGACGCAACAAATTGAGACTGCTAAACAAACGCTTGATGAAACATCCGCTGACCTCAAGAAAACGGTCCAAGATGTCCGCGAGCAAACAGAACAAGCGACACAAACGGCGTCAAAAGTTTCAATCTGGGCGTTCGTCGGACTGCTTCTGACTCTTATCTTTACGTCATTCGCAGGAATCGTCGGCTCACGCGTCGCAACACGCGGTCGTGTCATGAATAAATAATGATTCTTCCTTAACTGATTCCGCCTTCGCGGAGTCAGTTTTTTTGTGCGGTAAGACAATCTGATTGACTACATTTGAAATTTGCTGTTACAGTGTTACCTAACGACCGTTAGGAAGGTGATTCATCTGAAAGCCCAACAATTGTTACAGACGAGCATCCATCATTTTGCTTCGCACGGCTATGAAGGGGCATCGTTGCAAGAGATCGCGACAGAGGTTGGCATAAAAAAGCCATCGATCTATGCGCACTATAAAGGGAAGGACGACCTGTTCCTGCAAGCGACGACGTACGCCTTGCAAGAACAAAAGCGCCGCTTTGCGACGTATTTCACGAGTACGCGGCAGCAGCCGCTCGAGCAATCGCTGCACGGCTTCTTCGATTGGTTCATTTCGGAACAGCAAGACGATATCCTGATGCGATTCATCCTTCGGGCTGCCTATTTTCCACCGGAGAAGCTCGAACAAGAAATGACGGACCGCTTCAATCCGTTTTTTGATTCACTGCACGATCTATTAACGCGATTACTACGCGAACGAGACCGAACGGAACAGATTCTCTATTCGACGGATTACAAAAGTGCCGCTCTCGCCTATCTGACGGTTGCTGAAGGTACGCTGACGGAACTCGTCTACAACGGTGTCGACGCGTTTCACGCTCGTCAGCAAGCTGTCTGGCCGATCGTCTGGCGCGGTATGTCAAAAACGATTTAATTCTATTGAGGTGAACTATGCAAAACAATACATTGATTTTAAGTACACTCCTGCTCAACTTATTCATTGCCTTTTTAGGTATCGGACTCGTCATTCCCGTCACACCGACAATCATGAACGAGTTGAACATCTCCGGGGCGACAGTCGGTTACATGGTTTCCGCCTTCGCCTTTGCGCAACTGATTCTTTCACCACTCGCGGGACGTGCCGTTGACAAGTACGGACGTAAACCGATGATCATCATCGGTTTATTCATCTTCAGCATGTCCGAGCTCTTATTCGGTCTCGGTCAAAGCGTCGAAGTCCTGTTCGCGTCACGGATTCTCGGTGGTGTCAGTGCGGCTTTCATCATGCCAGCCGTCACGGCATTCATCGCTGATATCACGACGAACGAAACTCGTCCGAAAGCGCTCGGATATATGTCTGCTGCCATCTCGACCGGTTTCATCATCGGACCAGGGATTGGTGGGTTCCTCGCTGACCTCGGCTCGCGGACACCGTTCTTCTTTGCTGCTGCGTTCGGTTTAACAGCGATGGTGTTATCCGTCTTTACGCTTAAAGAACCGGAACGTCACTACGAGACAACGACGGTCAAACAACAGACGGGTTTCCGGAAAGTCTTCAGCCCGCTCTATTTCATCGCTTTTCTTGTCCTGTTGATCTCATCGTTCGGTCTCGCCTCGTTCGAGTCGTTATTCGCCTTGTTCGTCGACCGGAAGTTCGGCTTCACAGCGAAGGACATTGCGCTTGCGATTTCTCTCGGTGCGATCGTCGGCGTCATCGTCCAAGTCGGACTGTTCGATCGTTTGACACGCTGGTTCGGTGAGATTCGCTTGATCCGGTACAGCTTGATCGGTTCGACACTGCTCGTCGTCTTGATGACGTTCGTGACGAACTATCTCTCGATCATTCTCGTGACGATGGTCGTCTTCGTCGGTTTCGACTTGATGCGCCCCGCTGTCACGACCTATCTTTCGAAGATTGCCGGAAATGAACAGGGATTCGTCGGCGGAATGAACTCGATGTTTACGAGCATCGGCAACATTCTCGGACCGATCGTTGGTGGACTACTCTTTGACGTCAATTTGAACTATCCGTTCTATTTTGCGACAGCCATGCTCGCAGTCGGTATTTTCCTGACGTATTTCTGGCGTGCACCACGCGCTGAAGCCACCAAAGCAGATCGATTGTCTTCTTAAAAATACAGCCCCGTTTCCATCACTGGAAGCGGGGCTGTTTTTATGTCAGTAACAATTCCTTTAATCGACCGGGCGACGTTATGGTATACGTCGCAACGGTCTGACTCGTATGTTCGGTTATCAAACACGTCTTGATACCGGCACGATGTCCGGCTAAGACGTCGAGTTCCCGGTCTCCAATCATGATCGTCTCGTCTCGTGCCATCTGGTGCCGATCGATCAAGTACGTGACAGCTTCCGGATCCGGTTTTCGGGCGAATCCATCCGGTGCCGTCAATACGTCTTGAAAATGATGCGTCATCCCATGTTTTGCAAGCAACGCATGAATCGATGTTCCGCGATGGGTGACGATATGATGCGTCGCACCTCTCGTCGATAACGCCTCTAGCAGTTCACGGATTCCGAGAAACGGTTCAGACTGTTCTTGTTCGATGATCATCTTTTGTTGCTTGTAGTTCAGAATGAATGGTTCGGACACACCAAACGCCTCATACGTCGTTTTTGCCGAGATCGCCATCAGCTCTGCTACTTGCTCGCGTTCAACCGTTCGCCCCTCACGCTCGAGTAATTCCACGAACACATCGACTAACACTGGATACGTATCAAACAAGGTGCCGTCAAAATCCCAAATGAAGTGTTTTAACATCTGCCTCTTCCTTTCTCACTCTCTTGACGCCGACAAAGACGGCTTGCCCGTCCATCTCGACTTTCCATTGGCTGTGATCAAGACCTTCGCCAGAAATACGGATTCCGACATGACCGGGTCGTTCCATCTCGTGTCCTTGTTCGACGATGATCGCAGTTTCCGTTTCAAATGGCTGGATGAATTTTCGGTAATAGACACCCATCACACCACTCGCCGTTCCCGTAACCGGATCTTCGATGCTCCCTGCTCCTGTTGCCGAGAAGTGACGTCCGTGCATCGTCGCTTGTCGGTCATATGTATCGAGACAAATCGGATGAATCGAGGCTTGTGGGAGATCGGTCAACACGGTGGTAAAGCGTTGGTTATCCGGCACCATCCGGTGAAAGTCCTCAAGTCGACGAATCGGGAGGAGCAGTGTCCAGTTCCCAGTACTGCCGTATACGATTGGCCATCGGTCATCGAGATGTGTCAATTCGAGACCAATCGCGGCTAGAACGTGCTTTATGTCACCGTCAAACTGATGTAATTGTGGTTGTCCCTGTTGCAAGCGAAACATTCCGTTCGCTAAACGCATCACGGGCAAGATGCCTGACTTTGTCTCGATCTGACATGCCATAGATAAACGGATCTTTGAATCAAGTGCCGTCAATGCGGCAATCGTACCATGTCCGCATAAGTCCATTTCCCGTTCCGGTGCAAAGTAGCGCATGCGGTAGTCCGCTTGGTCGGATGACAGGACGAACGTCGTCTCGGTAAAGCCATTCGTACGCGCGATTCGTTGCATTTCCGACTCAGTCAATTGATCGGCGTCTAAGACGACCCCAGCTGGATTACCGCTTCCTGGCGTCGTCGTGAACACATCATAATGTAGCGTCTCGATCATTTTTTTACTCCTCTCTTTTCTAAATAGCGTTCAACGGATCGTATGGCCCCTTCTAAGTGTCCACCATGACTCGGATCGGTCTCTGTCCCAATCAGTGAAATCGCTGCATGCTCCATTCCGAGATTGATAGCATGATATGCCGGGAAATCCACGAGCGGTGCTGCATCAGCTCGTGTTGCTGTCCAACTATCCGTCGACCAGTCTTTATACGCCCAACCAATCGACTGACGCGCTTGTTCACCGAATAGACGAACCAGCTGCGCGAGTACGGTTTCCTTGATTTCCGCCTCGGTCAATAACTGTCGTTCACGTGCCGGTGTCCGGAAAAAACCGAACAACGCTCCTGGTCCGTCTTGTGGGGAAGCGTCATGAATCTCTTGCACCATCCCAGTCCAGCTGATTGCCTGACCGGACCAGCCCGAATCACGCCAAAACGGTCTCTCGTAAAGAATCAGACATTTAGCTTGCTGCGCCATCCAAGTCGGTAATGCTTCAAGTTCACCCAGAACTGCTTCAGGTAAAGCTGGCATATACGATAATGTTGCCGCTAGACGCGGTGGTAGTGCGAGGACGATCTCGTCGTACGGTTGACTTTTCCTTCCTGAACTGACGAGAATCCGGTTCGTGACATCAATTTGGCTGATCGGAGACTTGAGTCGAATCGTTCCCGGTGTGAGTCGTGCAGCAAGTGCCGTAGCAACGGAGCGGATTCCGTCACGAAGGCGAAGCGCCGTCGGTTGATTCGCAACCAGATGTGACTCGATTCCGTCAGCCCGTTCTAGTCGAAGCGTTCCCGTCGCATATTGTTCCAGTGTCGGTAAATCGAATCGATGGATCAAATCGACCATCAGTGGTTCACTGTCCGGCCAAAACCAAGTCGGTCCAAGATCAAACGCATATGCATGCCCGGCTAGGTCGAAATCGACTGTCTCGATTCTACCGCCGATTCGGTCACGTGCTTCATAGATCGTCACGTCGTGTCCAAGTTCCTGCATACGCGTCGCGAGATACAAACCACTGATTCCTGCTCCTATGATGGCAACGTTCATTTCACTTCATCCTCTCGATTTGAGATACTTGTTTTAGTATACCGGAACACGCGAAAAAACAAGGACGAAACGTCCTTGCCTTAGGATGATTGCATTTGCTGCCAGTCGTCTTCTTCATAAATCGATTGAACCCATTCGATCGAAACATACAAGGATCGGGCAATCGCTTCGTCCGTCTTCCCCAGTTTTCGCAACAGATGGACGATCCGAATCCTTCGTTCGAGCTCCCGGTCATCCGGTATCAGTTCAGGCATCATCTTCTCTTCTCCTCTCCACTGAATCGGCGATGGCGTTTTCAACAGAATACCCGATAATTATCTGAATATTCCGATTGATGTGCAGAAGCGAGGATTTTTGATAAAGTTCAGGGATAGATAACAGAAAGGAATCCCTCGCTTTTTGTAGAAACATATTGAATAGGCCCAACAGTAGGATTTCTTGCGTCAACCAAACAGAATAGGAGCATGCATATGATTAAACGTAAAGCACTATTTCGCCTGTCGATCGGCTTGCTGCTGATGGGTGTCTTTGGCGGTATCCTTTTAGATGCCATCGGCTTCTTTCCGCACGCGACAGCTTACTTATTGAGCATCCCGATTGCTTCGAATAGCACGGAATTTTGGCTAGGATGGATTTTATCCGGTATGACGATCACTGGGCTGATCACGCTTTTCTTATCCTTACGTTATCATCAGGGATGGACGACGTTCGCCTGTCTCATGGCTGTCATTTTGACACCTTACGCATTTTAATGTTCACGTGGGCTTCAGATGACTGATCCTAAAAAATGACGCGTCTTTTCACGCCCTTTCCTCAGGCGAGACACAAGCCAGAGCGACCCTGCAGCGAAGCGGTGCGATGCTTGTCCTAGGAAAACGATTCGAGATGAACAAAAAAGCGCAATCCTTTTCGTTTTTAAAAAAAATTACGCTTTGTTTTCAGTCTGAGGTGTTGACTTTTGAGTCAGCTCCATTTTTTACATACATGACGTAAAGTCTACTTTACAAAATGTAAACCTGACTTTACAATGTAAACAACTGGAAAGGAGGTCGTCAGATGAAACTGACGAACCATGTCCGCCTCTATCGTCAACAGCACAAGTGGACACAAGAGCAGTTCGCTGAACGAATCGGTGTGACACGACAAACCGTCATCTCACTTGAAAAAGGAAGCTATACGCCGTCGCTCTTACTCGCGATGCAGATTGCCCGCGTCTTTGATTGCCCGATCGAGGAACTATTTCAATTAGAGGAGGAATCCTGATGAAACGTGTCGTCACTCAATCTTTACTTAATTGTTGTCTCTACTTTTTAGCTGCTTATCTCATTAGTGCCATTCATGCTAATCTGCAGTTATTTCAAGATGATCCTGTATCCGGTACGGGATTGTCGCTGAAATTAGATGTAATGGTTATCCTTCCAGTGCTAGTGATTGCGATAGTCCTTTCGATCGTCAGCTATTTCTTACGAGAAGACCGTACACGTTCGTTCGCGACAGCAGAATTTTCCGACTCCGATGAACGTGAGGCACTGATCACCGGTAAAGCAACTCGTGCCGCGTATGTTGCTTTTATGATCAGCCTTCCCGTCCTAATGATTGCCTTTTTGTTCGAGCAACCGTTACTTCAACTGTATCCAGCGTTTCCGTTCTATGCGATTGCTATTATCTTATCGATCGGAACACTTACGTACATGTCAGCTTGGATCGTGCACGTCCGGCGTTAAAATCATTTGTTGAACACATCATGGAGGGTGATTCATAAATTATTCTCTGCAAAGATAAGGGTGACAGAATAATCATCTATCATCCTTATCTCGTAAAAAAATGACTCGTCACACGCAACTCCGATAGGAAAAAGTGCAAAAAGGCGAATCATTCTTTTTTTGAGTCACCCTTTCGTATTGTTCTGACCCTAATTGAATTTTCATTTCTTCTCTCCTTAAATTTACAAATGATACCATTCCTGCCATAATGATAGCATATTCCATCTAGAACGGAGGATTACATATGCAGACGATGCACCACTCGTTCGATACGCAACGGTACCAGATTCGACCGGCTCGACTCAGTGACGCTGAAGCCCTCGCTGAACTCCGCCAAACACTCGATGCGGAAACGGAATTCTTCGACCGAATGCCTGGTGAGGACGTGATGACGGCGAGCGATTTCGCGGATCAATTACACGATGCCTCGGTTCCGGATCGTATCCTCGTCGTCGAGCGCGATGGACGACTCATCGCCTACGCCCGGTGTCGTGGGTTTCATTTAAAACGTTTCGCGCACAAGGCATCATTTGGACTCGGTGTACTTCAATCCGACTGGGGGCAAGGAATCGGTACGCAACTGATGGAACGGATGATTGCTTGGGCAAAAGCGCAATCCCTGCAAAAAATTCAGCTCGAAGTCGTCGAGACGAACCTCGGCGCCATTCGCCTCTATCAGCGACATGGATTTCAAGAAGAAGGACGACTGCGTCATGACCGGTTACTATCGGACGGTTGCTTTTACGATACGGTGTTGATGGGCTTACAGCTATGAGTCTTTCATTGTCGATTGCGACATATAACATCTGGCATCACCCGCACAAACGACAAGAACGGTTCGAGGCGTTGTGCGCGGAGATCAAGCAACATCAACCGGACATTCTCCTCCTACAAGAAGTCATGTCGACCTTCCATCCGGATGAACCATTCATCTCGATTGCCGAGCATCTTGCAGAGGCGACTGGTTATCCTTATTGGATGATGGATCCTTACATGGATTCACCGGATGAAGGACTTGCCATTCTGACGAAATTACCGTTCGAACGAACGGATTCGAGTGCCGCTGCGACAGCAAACATCAACCACCACTGTGCGATTCGGATTCCGTTTTCGATTGACGGTGTTCGTTTTGCCGTGACAAACATTCATTTCAATTGGCGTGCTTCAGACATCCGTCTCGATCAACTTCGATTCGTCAACGAATGGATTGCCTCACAGACGGATGACACGACGATCGAGTTCTTAGGCGGTGACTTTAATGACTTTCCGGAGTCTCCCCTGCATCGGGTCGCATTACACAAGTGGGTCGATCTTGCTGACAGTTACGCGACGCGAACCGGTCAACTCGCTGCAACGACTTTAAATCCCGTGACAAACCCTTATGCCAAAAAGAATGACGGCGTCACGACACCTTCCCGGTACGATTGGTTACTCTGTCAGCGTTCGCTTTCACAGGTGACCTTACAGCACGTCCAGCTGATCGGAAATCATCGACTGCAGCATCACCTTGTACCGAGCGATCATTACGGTGTCCTCGCTCACGTGAAGCTACACTAAGACAACAGGTCTACACCCCTTACGGGCGCAGACCTGTTGTTTATTTTTTATATTCTTTTTCGGTTCCGTCTGAGAATTCGATTTCAACCTCTAAGCGGGAAGCATCTTGAATCGCAAACACACGCTCAACCTCACTGATGACCTCTTTTTCAGATGTATCCGCATCAATCTTTAAGTTCTTGAACTTCGCGTCGAGTTCCGTCATCGCGTCGTCTCCTTGCTTTTGCTCCCCTTTATAGCGATATTCCGCTTCCGTTCCGTCATTATCCCGGTCATAACTAATATCAATGGCATCGTTATCCCCTTCAACGTCCGCTTCAATCGACAGACTGTTGAAGCCATAATCCGTGTCGGCATTTTTCGTTACCGTATCCTTGTCTTGCATCGTATCGTCGGTCGTGTTCGAGTTCGTTGATCCTTCTTCGACCTTGTCCGTCGACGCTTCGTCATTTCCGCAACCCGCCAACATTAAACTCATAGCGAACAACGTTGCGACACCGTATCCTGTTAAACGTTGTCTCTTCATTCCATCACATTCCCTTCTGCTGGAATCGGATGCTCATTTAACATCTTGGCAAAATGGTATAGGTTGGCAGCTAAAAACTGTGCGTGTCGCTTCGTAAAATCATTGTCCCGTCCTGCTTCGATGTACGATGGTCCTGGTCCCGCTTCACCGACCCAGTAAGCATCGACGTTCGGCGGAATCGTAAAGCCGATATGCGACAGACCGTACAAGATGGAAGCAGACGCATGTTTAGCTCCATCTTCATTCCCCGTGACAATGACGCCACCGACCTTGTTGTAGTAGATTGCTTGTCCAAGATCGTTCGTCAGACCGCTCCCTCCGTACAATCGTTCAATGACTTGCGTCGCAACACTACTTTTTTCACCCAGCCAGAGCGGTGTTCCGATGACAACGATGTCGGCTCGTTTCACTTTTTCGAAAATCACGGGCCATTCATCCCCGTTGCCTTCGTCTTCCGTGACGCCGAACGCCACTTGGTGATCGACGATCCGGACAATTTCTGAAGTGACGTCCTCCTGTTTCCAATATGCGATCACGTCACGGATCAGCGCCTCCGTATTCGATGGTTCATGTGATGCTTTTAAGGTGCAGTTCAAGAATAAGGCATGCAACATCCTTCCATCCTCCTCTGTCATTTTAGGTAGTATCATTCGTCTTTAATACTTCCCTTCTTCCATTGACGGATAAACTAAAAAACCTTCGCTTCAGCGAAGGCAGATCATGGTAGAAGAATTGAATTGAAAAATCAAACGCGGAAACATCGTTTTATTATTGGAGGTCATTTCGTCGCTCCAATAACAATGTGTCTCGCCAGACACCATGATGCTGTGCGATGGCACGTCGTCGACCGACTAGTTCGAACCCAAGTCGCTCATGCAGCCGTCTGCTTGCGATGTTTTCTGGGAACATGTGTGATTGAAGCGTCCAGATCTCATTGGCGTCCGCATAGGTGATCAATGCCTCCATTAAGAATCGTCCACCGTCGAGTCCTCGAGCGGAACGCTCTAGATATATACTGACTTCTCGTACGCCACGATAGACATAACGTTCAGAAACACGTTCCAGTTTAGCCCAACCAATCACTTTTCCACCTTGCTCTAGAACGAACCGTTCAGATTGTGTCACCGTTGTCCACCACTCTTGCTCATGAATCATCGTTTCAAACGTCGCGTTTCCTTCTTCTACTCCTTGACGATAGATGGCTAACACAGTGCTACGATCTTTCTCTTCCATCGAACGAACAAGCAGCGAATTTCCCCTTTCCTTATTAACGACTGAATATGAGAAAATCATATATTTATTATTTGCAATTTGCAAGTTTATATCGTATAACTGATTCATAAGCAAAATAACGAAGGGAGAGCTATACATGAATGAAACACGTGAATTATTTCAAACGTTCACTCGGCGCTTTGGATTATTGAATAAGAATTGTTGTGCCGTTCTAGATGAAGAGATATCTCTCGTTCAAAGCCATTTGCTGTATCAGGTTGCCAAACATCCTGACTCCGCAATGCAAGAAATTGCGGACCAACTCGCTCTTGATATCACTACGTTCAGCAGACAAGTACAAACATTGATTAAGCGGGACCTACTCGTAAAGCGTCCCGCGATCAACGATCGGCGAATTCACCTACTTCGCCTGTCCGAGAAAGGATTACGTGTTGCTCAAGCCATTGACGAAGAGATGAACACGTATCTTGATTCCATCTTCTCATCAATGACTTCCTTCGAAAAAGCACATGTCCTCCAGGCAATCGACTTGCTGAACACGAAGATGGGCGAGAGTGACGTCTGCTGTAAACCATGTCTCTAATACTTGCAACTTACAAATAAATAGGAGGTTTTATTCATGTCATACGCTTCTTCCCACCCCATCGTCATCATCGGTGCCGGTCCGATCGGTCTTGCAGCTGCAGCTCAACTTGTAGTGGAAGGTCAATCGTTTTTACTATTTGAGAAAGGTCCTTCGATTGCCCACCATATCAAACAATGGGAACACGTTCGGATGTTTTCGACGTGGCAATACAATATTAGTGACGCAGCACGTCACTTGCTCGAGCTGACGGACTGGATTGCACCAGCAAACGATACTGTGCCGACCGGAACTGAATTGATCAAACAATACCTTGCTCCACTTGCTGCATTACCGGAAATTGCTCCCTCTCTACATTTCCAACATGAGATTCTCTCGATCTCACGGGCAGGTCTAGACAAGATGACAAATGCCTCACGTGAAGTAACGCCGTTCGAATTAGTCATAGATACGCCGAATGGTCGTAAACATATTCTCGCTCGCGCGGTCATCGATGCGTCTGGAGTCCTCGGGCGACCAAACCCTGCAATCAGTTCCGGACATCGAGTCGAAATTGAGCAGAACTTACCTGTCCGGTATTCGATCGTAGATGCGAAACGTGATACTGTTGTTTTCGCTAATCAATCCGTCGCTGTCATCGGTAGCGGGCACTCGGCTTTGAACTCGCTCCTTGAACTCGTTTCCATTAAAGCACAACATCCTGAAACGGAGATTCATTGGATCCTTCGCAAATCGGACCCAGTTCAAGCTTACGGAGGAGAAGACAAGGATGCACTGGAAGGTCGCGGAGCACTCGGTTCGCGTATCCGTCAGCTCGTTGAACGAGATCAGATTAGGGTTCACTCCAGCTTCAAGACCCGATCCATTGAATCGAAAGGGACGTCGTTTGACATCACTGCTCAAGATGGTCGGACCCTTCATCACATCGATCAGTTGATCGTCAACGCAGGAAGTCGACCCGACTTTTCGTTCCTCGAGGAAGTACGGCTTGACATCGACCCTGTCACCGAGAGTAGTCGAATACTTGCTCCTCTGATTGATCCGAACCTTCATAGTTGCGGAACTGTCCGTCCACATGGAGAAGCGGAGTTACGTCATCCAGATCTCGGACTTTATCTGGTCGGTGCAAAAAGTTACGGTCGTGCTCCGACCTTCCTGCTTGCGACCGGTTATGAACAAGTTCGATCAGTCGTTGCTTTTCTTGTCGGAGACGAGGCACGTGCCAAGCAGGTCAAGTTATCATTACCGGAGACGGGTGTGTGCAACGTTTCCCTGCCACAATCATCGACTTCCTGTTGTTCTTAAAAAATATACATCGGACCAGTCTTAGACAGGTCCGATTTTTTCTGCCAACTCAATGATCACGCCTTCTGGTCCTCTTACGTAACATAGGCGATACTCATTTTCGTAATTCGCGACGTCGCCAATCGACTGATATCCATTGTCCGCTAAACGTTCGACGAGCGCGGCGAGTGCCGTTACTTCAAAACAGAGATGACGCAATCCACCTGCGTCGACGGATTGGATCATGGAAGGCGTGTCACGCGGGTGTTTAAATCGAACGAGTTCAAGCCAGATTGCTTCACCTGGTAATCCGAGTGCAGCACACTCCGTCTCCGCTCCCTCTAAATTTAATAAACGATCGAGTAACTCTCCTTTCATCTCCCATCGTCCGCGTACTTCGAGACCACAAAGCGAAAAAAAGTGAATCGCTTCTTCTAGGTTCAAGACGTTCAGACTGATATGATCCATTCGTTTACTCGGCATTCGTCACTCCTCCTCAAGTGTGTCGAAATGTTGTCAAATCGTTGATAGACTGCACATCAAGAGCGTTTCGACATGGTGTCTGAAGTTTGTATCGTCAGTAAAATAAAAGTATGAAAGGTCGTGTCCACTTACGAAAAGGAGTCGAAACAACATGGAAGACGTCAATCTCCTCGTCCTTGCGACCCAGTACATGTTCTGGGTCGGATTCGTCGGAATGGCCGCCGGTACGCTCTATTTTCTCGTCGAACGAAATTCCCTTGCCCCGGAATACCGCTCGACCGCAACAGTCGCTGCACTCGTCACGTTCGTAGCTGCGATTCATTATTATTTCATGAAGCAAGCTGTCGGGGGAATCCGGTTTGTTGTCGGAGATCGATGGCTTTCCGACTGAAATCCGCTACATCGATTGGCTCGTCACGACACCTCTCTTACTGATCAAGTTTCCGCTGTTGCTCGGTTTAAAAGGTGGGAAAGGACGTTCCCTTCTAACGAAACTCGTCATCGTCGACATCATCATGATCATCGGTGGGTATATCGGAGAGTCGTCCATCAATCTGGCGGGTGGCTTCACACAACTCGGTCTTTGGGCATACGTCGTCGGTTGTATCGCATGGTTTTATATTATTTATCTCTTGTTCACGAACGTCACGAAAGCCGCTGAAGATAAGCCTGCCCCGATTCGCAAAGCCTTGTTGCAGATGCGCTTGTTCATCTTGATCGGATGGGCGATCTATCCGGTCGGTTACGCGGTCACCTTGTTTGCACCCGGCATCGAAGTGCAACTCGTCCGCGAATTGATCTATAACTTCGCTGATTTAATCAACAAGGTTGGATTCGGTCTGATTGCCTTCTTTGCCGTCAAAACGATGTCCGCAACACAAAAATTGAAATCGACTTAATCAAAAGACCGGATGTTTTGAGCATCCGGTCTTTATTTGAATTCATGCTGGAAATCCTGTGGAAATCCTCCGTTTTTAAAGATAAAACTTGACAGCCTAATCCGGTTCCCATCCATATCTAGAAAATAAGTTACGTTAGGTTCATTTGCAAATTCGACTTCGATTGAAGCCGGATTCGCTGAAGACTCATACGAAAATTTTTGTGTTTTTGTAGTGTAGACTTCATCAGGAAATCGACGTGCTAGTTCCATCTTAAGCAATTTCTCATTCTCAGCAATCTGTTGATTGATGAGCGTCGGTCGGATGTACCAAAAGAAACTGCACCCGATCGCCACCAAACCAAGCAAAATCAATCCATACCGCTTCCATCGTTTCGGGAGACACATCACGCCGCAGCCGACTACGAGTAGTGTAAAAACGATCGTCATCCCTTCGATTATGAAATTTGGTACCATCTCATTCACTCCTTTCGTTCTATCCTCGACTAAAAAACCGTGGTATGATCAATTCCTATGACAAAAAATAGGAGGTATTGCATGCGAAAGATCATCCTGATCGGTTCCGGTGGATCCGGTAAATCGACGCTTGCTCGTGCGATGGGCAAAAAACTCGGTTATCCCGTCGATCATCTCGACAGCTTATTGTGGCGTCCGAACTGGGAGGCGGTTTCGCGTGAGGAACAACGCCAGATTCAACACATGCTCACGTCGCGCGACACGTGGATCATCGACGGCAACTACGGTGGAACGCTTGACTTACGAATCAAAGCCGCCGATACGATCATCTTCCTTGACCTACCGCGGACACTCTGTCTGTACCGGGCACTGAAACGGACGTGGCGCTACCGCAAGACCGGTCGACCGGATATGGCAGCAGACTGTCCGGAGAAACTATCGTTTGATTTTTTGAAATGGATTTGGCGTTTCCCGATTGATAAGCGACCGAGTATCCTTTCAACGCTTACAGCGACGTCCGATAAACAAATCATTCATTTGACGTCCCGCTGTGCTGTCAAACAGTTTCTTCAATCGCTTACATAATATCCATCCATTGCCTTTCGTCATCCTTACTTAACCTGTATATACGACGAAACACGCTTACTCCCCTGCTTATTTCCATTCATTACCATAAATATAAAAACGACCATGATGGATAACCCTCATGGTCGTCGTTCAATATCTTATACGGTGAATCTGCCTGTGACTTGTTTTAAATCATCTGCCATCGTCGCGAGTGATTGGGACGCGGATGAGATTTCTTCCATCGACGCCATCTGCTCCTCAGTCGAAGCGGAGATGTTTTGTGTTCCGGCAGCAGTCCCTTCCGTCACTGCTTGAATCGTTCGCATGACGGAGGCAATCTGCTCGCTCGCTGCCGCCATTTCCTGAACAGCGCCGGACACTTCTTCGACGTGCCCTGTCACGTCGGTGATCGCTGTCTCGATTTCTGAGAATGAGGCACCGGCTTGATCGGCGACGGCAATCCCACTCGTCATCTCGGTCGAAACTTTCTCCATCGAAGCGACCGATGCTTCCGTCTCTTGTTGGATGACCCGTATCAACGACTCGATCTGTTTTGCCGAGACCGCCGACTGCTCCGCGAGCGTCTTGACTTCCGCTGCGACGACAGCGAATCCGCGTCCTTGTTCGCCAGCACGCGCTGCCTCGATTGCTGCGTTTAACGCGAGCAAGTTCGTCTGTGCCGCGACACCTTTGATCGAATCCGTGATTTGCCCGATTTCCTGCGATCGGTTACCAAGACCGTCAATGACGTGGCTCAGTCGAGAAACATCTTCTTGAATCCTTCCCATTTGGGTACCGAGTGTTCCGACGACTTGACCACCGAGAGCGACTTTTTCCATCGCATCCGCTGTGCGTTCCGTCATTTGTTGGGCATTGCCGGCGACGTAACGGACCGACGTTGTCAACTCTTCGATCGTCCGTGAGGCGTCAGATACTTGATGCAATTGTTGACTTGCACCGCTTGCCATCTCTTCCATCGTCACGGCGACCATTTCCGTCGCTTTCGTCGTCGATTCTGCATTGACACTGAGTTCATCCGATGCAACAGCAACACGGTCTGCCGTTTCGGTCAGTTCCAAAACGACTTGTTGCTGTGAATCCATCATGTCATTAAAAGACGCTGTCAATTGACCCAACTCGTCTTTTGAGTGATAGTCGCCACGAACTGTTAAGTCCCCTTGACCCGATTCGTTCATCCATCCTTGAAGCTGACGGATTGGACGTGTAATAAGACGTGTGATGTATAAGGCAAGTCCTGCAAACAAGAGGACCGCGAGTAAAAAGATACCGAGCATTAAGTAAAAAGCAGTTTGTTTTTCTGCTTGATTCTGAGCGTCAAGCATCTTCGCTTGCTTCGTCATCGAAGCCATCAATGACCTCGCTGAATCCGCGACGTTATCACGAACTTGTTCCAGACCTTGGGTGTACGCCGTATAGGCTTCCTCAGTCTCGTTGCGTGTCGCCGCATCCTGGACGATCGTCATCGAATTATCATAGGCGAGGACGTTATCCTTTAATTCTTCAAGCTGTTTCTTTTCTTTGGCATCGAAATGCCCTGTTTTTTCGACCTTCGTGACCGACGAACGAATCTGCGCCTGACGCGTATCGATGTCAGCTTGCAGTTCCGTGACCCGCGTCTCGTCCTTTGTCAACATCATCTCGACTAAAAAAGAATCGAGTGCCCGTGTATCAACCCGAATCTGTGCTACTTCCTGTATCGGTATCAAGTTTTCCTGATACATCGCTCGGGAAGCGTTCGACATTTGATTCAAGAAATAGATTGCCGCTCCGGCAATCAAAAGCATCGCAACGACGGCTGTTGCGATCAAAGCTTGTATCTTCCGTCTGACTGACATATGTTTCATTCCATCCCCTCCCGTTTTTGTTATCGGTTCAAGAATGAAAAAGTTGACTATTTTTTCAATATTCCCATACTTTAGATATGCTTTCGTAAAGACTTACCAAACGACTTTCTGCCTCTTGTTCGATATAATCAGCTTACAGCAGTTGAAGAAAGGATGAGTCGTATGCAACGTGTAGCTAATGAGATCACGCAATTCCGCGGCAGTCATTATGAGTTCGGTCGCGAACAAGGGCGTTACGTCAAACGAAACCAGTTGCTCCATAACCGGGAAGACAACTGGAAGATCCGTGTTCCGCGCTTTCAAGTCGATCCGGTCGAGACGAAGGAGATGTTTCTCCGGTACGCCCCGCATATTTGGGACGAGTTACTTGGACTCCAGGACGAACTTGAACTGTCGCTTCCGGATACGTTACTCCATTTCGGGCATTACCGGGTCGAAGGACCGAAAAGCGGTTGTTCGATCATGACAGGTGATAATTTCCTCGTCCGCAACTATGATTACCATCCGATGACATATGATGGTCGATTTTCCGTCTTTCAACCGAACGATGGCGGATCAGCGATCATCGGTCCGGCATCACGGGTGACCGGTCGGATGGACGGGATGAATGAACATGGTCTTGCGATGGGCTATAACTTCATCAATCGTCGGCGTCCGGGCGATGGGTTCGTCAGTTTCATGATCGGGCGGATCATCCTCGAGATGTGCACGTCGGTCGACGACGCGATCTCACTCGTCAAGGAGATTCCGCATCGCGGATCGTTCACGTATGTCGTCCACGATAAATCGGCGCGTTCGTTCGTCATCGAGGCGACGGCACGCGACGTCCAAGTGCGGGAATCGAACATGTGCACGAACCACTTTGATTTGCTTCAACATGAGAATCGCTACCATCTGGACGATTCGAAACGCCGGATGATGGAACTAAAGACCCATCAACACATGATTCAAGATGCGGAGTCCGCTTTCCGACTCCTGAACGATACCGATAAAGGCGTCTTTGCTGATTTATATGCGCAGTGGGCCGGAACGATTCATACGTCTGCCTACTTCCCGGAAGAGTTGAAGGTCTGGTTCGCGCTCGGTGGTGATCAAGAACCGGTCACGTTCGACTTTTCCGACTGGCTCGCTGGCAATGACTTTACAGCAAGCGAGATCACGGGAGAACTGGAGACGAACATCCAGTTCGCGAATACATTACAGACGTGGCGTTAAACGAAAAAGCTTCCTCCTGCTTGCGCAAGAGGAAGCTTTTTAATGGCTGTCATCGAGACGTTTCGACATATGATAATCCGTCGTCTCGTAGCCAAGCGAGTGATACACATGAATCGCCCGTTCGTTATGGGCGAAGACATGTAAGGAAATTTTCTTGACGTTCATCCGCTTTAACATCACTTCGAGCAAGCGGAGTGCTTCCTTGCCGTAGCCTTGGTTTTGTTTATCAGACGTAATCTTGACGTCGAAGATGAACGCTTCACGTCCAAGCGGTCCCTTTGTCACATGGACCCAGACCATTCCGACATCACTACCTGTCTCGTCGCGAAACGTAAATAAATAATGATCTTTCGTCTCTAAACCTTCTGGCAACAGCGAAGCGAACTCTCCTGTCGCCTTCTCCAGCGACTCGTTCTCTGACCACGTACCGGCGCGACACTTATCCGTCGCGTACTCTTCGATTGCGATCGGTAAGTAAGCGTCATACGTCGCTTGACTCATTTGCTCGATGCGCATGCTGCCACCTCCTGCGTTTTCGTCCAGTCCCGTCGTAACATCGCATAGACCTGGAGGTCATGATAAGTCCCGTACAATTTCTCAGCGTCCCGTAAGACGCCTTCTTCCGTGAAGCCGAGTCGTTCTGGGATTCGTCTGCTCCGGACGTTTCCGGTCGCACACTCGATGACGACACGGTTTAAACCGAGCGTTTCGAAACAATAGTTCGTGACGAACCGGACGACGTCCGTCATGACGCCTTTTCGAAGTCCCTTTTCTCCTAGATAATAGCCAATCGACGTTTGTCCGAGATGCCGATTAATTTCATGCAAACTGATCGTTCCAACGAGCTCGTCCTCAAGATAAATGCCACACGTAAAGCCGTTGCCATCGGCGAACTGTTGCAGCCATGCTGGAATGACGATCTCCTGATATGTATTTGCCTCTGTTGCACCATCGACCCAACCGAGCCATTCGCGGAGATGTGCGCGATTGGCATCGACGAGTGCGAATAATCCTTCCGCATGGTGCCGTTCGATCAATTGAAGCGCTACGTGATCGGATACTTGTAACCTGAACATGACCTCTCCCCTTTCTAATATCTGTTGTTTGACGTCACGTCGTCGTTTCCCTGCTTGGTGTTACGTTCCATTCCATTCGTCTCGAGCGGACAGCCATTCCGAGTGCCTCGTAAAAGGCGATCGCTTCCTGATTGGCGTCATCGACGCCGAGTTCGATTTTGTCACAGCCAATCGTTTCCGCGTGCGCGTAAGCGGCTTGCATCAACCGTTTGCCGACGCCTTGTTTTTGATGTGTATCCGCAACAACGAGACTGATGACGCGTAAGTAATGCTTATCGAAGACGAACCCACTTCCTTCGACGATATCTTCCTTTAGGACGATCACACCGGCAAGCCCGTCTTGTTCCGCAACGAGTAATGCAAAATCCGGATTCTCGAGTTGCGACAGAAATAAGTCTTCCGGGACCGGCATCTCGTGCGGACGGTAATGATCGGGTCGTAAGGCGACGTGTTGATCGTGGATTTGCTGGAACAATGGAATCAATGCCTGAAAATCGTCAGGACGAGCAGTGCGGATATTCATCAGAAGTTCGCTCCCTTTCCGTTTTGTAGTATATTAACATATTATTCCAAAGTATAGGGGTACTTTTATACAAAAAGGCACTCCGTTACCGGAATGCCGTCTCTCACTTAAATTGCTTTTGTAAAGTCTCGCGCTGTCTCCGTTAACGTCGATGCCGCACCCTGAACGTCATGGAAGCGATCGACCGTTTCCGCGACGACCGTGACGCTTGCTTGTGCATCAGTCGTTGCTTGCGTCATCGCACGGGCAATCCGCTGCAGTTCATCATTCATTCGTTGCGTCGTCTGTCGGACATCGACGACAGCTTGTTCGACGAGCTTCGAGAGATTTCGGACTTCCGTCGCGACGACATTGAACCCTTTCCCGTGTTCACCCGCTCGCGCTGCCTCGATCGAGGCATTAAGTGATAGGAGATTCGTCTGTGAGGCAATGGTTTTGATCGTCTCAGTTACTTGAGTGATGTCCTGCGCTTGGCGCTGAAGGCGTTCAATCGTCTGATGGTTATCACGGGTCGTCTCAGCCATCTGCTCGATTGTTTGCCGTAACGCTATGCTTTCCCGCTCGCCATGCGTCGACCGCGTGTTCAAATCACTAGCGATCGCATCAAACGAAGTCGCGAACTTTTGAATTGTCTGCTGACGATCGGTGATATCGGAAGCGATCTTCAAGACACCTGTTACTTCCGTTCCGTCGTAAATCGGCATATAGGTTGCTTCTAGCCAAATCGATTGACCATGCGCATCGATGCGTTCAATTTTATCTGCCGTACTGAAGCCACTGAACAGCTTCTGCCAAAATGCTTGGTAACTGTCACTCATTGCGAACTCCGTCGTACAGAAGAGATGATGTTGCATTCCAATCATCTCTTCTCGTTTGTATTTCATCGTCTTTGCAAATAAGCCATTGACATCGACGACACGACGTTGCCGATCGAATCGAATCATCGCGACGTTATCTCGTAAAGAGGCTAAAATATCTTGGGATCCTAGTTCGGTTGATAGTTGGGTGGTCATGATTACAAGCTCCTCTCGCCATCTACCTCCCGTTACAGGCTATCCAAGATATTACAAATCGGAATAGTATGAATTAAAGATATATGACTAAAATTTTTTCTCTTCTTTTAGTATATCCAGACAACGACGGAATGAAACGTTATCTCTTTAAATATTTTTATCCTACACCTCTTTTTCAAACTTGTCTTTTTCTTCCGACCTGTTATACTCAAATCAAAACTTATTAAAAATTTTTAATAAGTGATCTAGATTGGAGGTCCTTATTTGACTGAACTCATTTCACGTACACGTCACGCTTTTTTAGTCGAGCATCTGGATACGATTCCTGCGATTCGCCACGTCTTGGACGTCAGTTTTCCGACTGCGAGCAAACAGATCGATCAGATGATCGCTGCTCGGGAAATTGAAGAAACTCCACTTGAATTGGTTCGCGGTGGTCGTCCGGCAAAACGGTATCGCTATCGCACGGATCACTTTCTCGGACTCGCTCTATACCTCGAACGCACGTATCTGCAGTATCGTATTCACGATGTCGGTGGACATGTGATCAAAACGGATCGCCTGAACTTCGATTCGTCGGATCATGCATCTGTTTTATTGAAAACGTTGACAACATTACTCAACGATCACCCACATATCCAAACGCTTGCGATTGGTGTCGCCGGTGCCGTTGATACAACCGGAACGATCCTATTTGCACCAGATTATCCGACGCTAGACGGTCGCCCCTTACAACAAGAACTGGCTGAACGGTTCGGGCGACCCGTCATCGTCGAAAATGATATGAATGCTGCGGTCCGTGCGCAAGCTTCTGATAACGAGACGACCGTCTATGTGTATCTCGGAACGAACGGACCGGGATCCGGTGTCGCTGTTTCCGGTCAAGTCGTCCGTGGAGCGCACCACTTCGCTGGAGAAATCTCGTTCATCCCGTTTGACGACAAGCGAAATGTCGGTCAAATCCTAGCTGCGAGTTCACCATACTCGGATGATTGGTATGAGGCGTTAAGTCGAATCATTCTCTCGTTTAGCGTCACCTTGAATCCGGATGTCATCTTGTTTACAGCGTCAGATGTCTCGGATGACGGATTAGCACGGTTGACGGATCGATGCGCCAAGCGTTTTCCGCTAGATAAATTACCTCAGTTGCGAAAAGGCGACTGGGAAACCGATTATTTAGATGGTCTAATGCAACTCTGCATCCAGTCATTCATTGAACAGATTCCGTTAGGAGGACTCACCCGATGACCCGTTTACTATTACCTTTGATTTATCTTGCTTTCATCAGTCTCGGTCTTCCGGATGCTTTACTCGGTACGGCGTGGCCCGTGATGCGACTCGATCTCGACGCCCCGCTCGACATGGCGGGATGGCTCTTCATGACGATCGCTGCCGGAACGATCGTCTCGAGTCTGTTTAGCGGTCGCTTGATCGAACGTTATTCGACAGGTCCGATCACGGCTGCTTCTGCTGGTCTGACGGCACTGGCATTGATGGGTTTTTTCGTAGCGCCATCCTTGATTTGGCTCTTCGTCCTTGCGATCCCGCTCGGACTCGGTGCTGGTGTCGTTGACGCCGCACTGAATCATTTCGTCGCTACCCATTATCAAGCCCATCACATGAACTGGCTCCATTGCTTCTGGGGCATCGGTGCGACGGCTGGTCCGCTCATCATGGCTGGCGTATTACTTGATTCCGGTTGGCGCATGGGTTACCTCGTCGTCGGTGCATTGCAACTCGTCTTGATGATTGTCTTGATCGTCAGTTTACCGCTTTGGAAACGGGCTCCCAAACACGTGTCCGAACAGGTTCAGACCGTGAGTACATCGACCGCAAAACCACGCGGATTGACCGCCGCCCTCGCAGCGTTTTGTTTTTATTGTGGAGCCGAGGCAGTCGTCGGGCTGTGGGGCAGTAGTTATCTCGTCCAAGTCCGTTCCTTTTCCGTGACGTCAGCAGCGACGTGGATTTCCGTTTACTACGGAAGTATCACCGCGGGGCGTTTCATCAGTGGTTTTCTGTCGCTGCGCTGGTCGAATCGTCGTTTGATTCGTGTCGGTCAATGGACGGCACTCGTTGGAGCTGCCTGTTTTATCCTCGCACCCGCTGCCTGGATGCCACTTGGTTTCGTGCTTGTCGGGCTTGGTCTCGCACCGATTTATCCGGCAATGCTCCACGAGACACCGGTTCGCTTTGGGGAGACTGCGGCGCAACGGCTGATGGGCGTGCAAATGGCATTCGCCTATACCGGTAGTACCTTCATGCCACCGCTATTTGGATGGCTTGCGACTTCCTACTCCTTATCATTGTTCCATTGGTTCACGATCAGTCTAATTTTCTTGATGCTGGTCGCTACGGAAAGCTTGAACCGGATGTTATTCAGACAACGGTTGGCAAAAGCGTCTTGAAGAAAGGATGAATGAACATGAAGATTGAACATATCGCCCTCTGGGTGGCAGACCTTGAAGCAATGCGTCAGTTCTACGAAACACATTTTGATGCTACGACAGGCGAGCGGTATCATAATCCGACGAAAGGGTTCACGTCGTATTTCCTGACGTTCTCGTGTGGTGCGCGTCTTGAGTTGATGCAACGGACAGATATCACGGAACGGACGATGAATGCCCTCGGTTATGCTCACTTCGCCTTTTCGCTCGGCAGTAAACAAGCAGTCGATGACTGGACAGCTCGGTTACAGGACGCAGGTATACAACATCTTGACGGTCCTCGGACGACGGGTGACGGGTATTATGAAAGTACGATCGCCGATCCGGAAGGTAATGTGATCGAGTTGACGGTCTAATGATGAAACGAAACAATCCCTCATTCTACATAGAGTGAGGGATTGTTTGTTGATTGATAGCTGTTCAATCGTTTTCTGCTTGTTGGTATGTCTCGTGACGAGCAGCTGTATGACACGCATTTCATTCAGACTATCTTTAAGCGTCTATTACAAAACTCTTTCGCTGTAAACATTTGTAATGATATGCTAAAAAAGAACCAAATTATGACTATGCGTATTCATTTTGCAAGGAGGTAGTTTATGCGAAAGCATTTGGGATGGATCTCAATCGGCATCGTCGTTTTCACTTTCCTTACTGTTAAACTCTTACCGTTCAATGGTTTTTGGGGTACGAATTATATGTTAGCTGGACTATTGCTTGCGCTAGTGTGCGCCATCATAAGTCTAAAAAATACGGGGAAAATCCTCGCATTAACATTGCTCACTTCTCTATTGGTTCTTTTTATTTTTTCAGTGATTGGTTTCTTGGCACTAGCTTAAGCGTTTCGCGAACCAATGAAAAGACGGTTGCTGATCAACTGATATCATGACGATATTTCTTCTTAAACACGTCATACGTTGCTGAATCACCGAACAGAAGGAAACAGCCGCGATCATCATAGATATTCATGACGATATTTCGATCTACGTTCACGAAAAAGACTTCCGGATAATATGTATACGTTTGACGAAATCTTGGTTGCAGCGTCGGGAAATCCTGATGGCAAATCGCTTTGATTACACGCTTATAATCTAATGCGTTTTTGTTCGGTAATAACACGGCATATTCGGATACCTGCTCTTCTTCATCCATCATTTTATCTACGAACTTTATGTTGTATTTATCTGCTCTACATCTTAAGTGACGGAACACTTTTGTCGCTGACTTTTGATACTTACCGCGCTCACTTCTCACATGCACGACGAAATAAAGAGGCTCCTCTTCTCGGAATAGATCCTCAAACAATTCGTTTGATTTTTGGTATGCCTGTTTGAAGTATTCCTCATTGATTTCATCTAAATTATCCTTTAGCTGATAAAGATCCTTGACTAAATCTACGTGGAATACTAAATCCTTCTTGACAAAGGAACGATCAAATAAGTTCATCTTCCCAAAATGTTGTTGCAAATATTGATCTAAGTTCATACCAAAGCTCCTTTATTCTGATGAGGACAGATGTACTGTTTTAAATAACTGTTGCAGGACGGATCGATTAAATGATCGATACAACACGTGTAGAAAGGAAGATGAGAAGATGATCATTGATACATTATCGAATCATCCTGAACAATTAGAAGTGGTTGCCACAATGATTCATACCGAATTCGTTCAAAAGAAAAATCGGACGACACCGTACGAACAAGTAAAAGCATTTTTAGACAAAAAACCAAGTGAGCCGTATCCTATGACGTTTGTTGCCTTAGATGATGTCGCGTGTGTAGGAACCGTCTCCCTATTTGAAAATGACTTGAACGAACGGCCAGCCTATACGCCTTGGCTCGCTTCTTTATTTGTTGAAAAAGGCTATCGGAATCAAGGAATCGCGCAGCAACTCATCAATCAATTAATCGTTTACGCCAAGTCACGACAGGTTTCTACAATCTATTTAAAAACAGAAAACGCTTCAGCATATTATAAAAAATTAGGATGGACATTGGTCGAAACGATCGAGACGATCGAGTTACCCATACTCATTTTTTCATACACGATTGATGAGGTTTGATATCTTCATATGAACGACGAAAGTCATTTCGAAGTTAATCGTCTCCAAGGATTTCTCATTATGTTTTAAATGATGAAGGTCTTGCCGACGTGAACAAAATTATCTCTTTTTCTTGAATCGGTCATTCGTGTTGGAATATACGACTGCGAATACAATAAGAAAGAGTAGTAGTATGACGCTTAAACTAAACAAAGAGTGATATCCAAACAGCTCGCTCCCAGCGATCAACAGGATGCTAAAACAAATGCCGTACATGATCTTACCCATGAATTGACATAGGGCGACTTCGTCATAGTGTTTTTTCTTACTTTCAGACAACGTATTATATCCTGCAAGCAATGATGCGCCTTTTCCTTTCGATAGAACGGTAGCAAACACCAGCAGAGGAACAAGGATTACAAAATAAACAATGGATTCGCTCACGACCATCCGCTCCTTTCTCTCGTTTTAATGTATGACGCGTGTCAATTTATTAACGCTTTTACATTCCTTTAAGTTTCATAATCTTTTTGAATTACCCACTGGATAATATGTTTGTCTCTTTTACTATCATTCTTAAGTTGAATGATTGACTCATTTTTCTGATTTTTCTGTTTTTATAGCCCGATTTCTCAATCTTCTATTATAATTAGGTAATGATTGGATTTTTTACTTACATATGGAATGAAAAACATTCATTCAAAGGAGGGTTCATCCATGACTGAATCGGTACATATTTTCAGCCAAACTTCACTTCAGTTGATGGTTAATGCAAGGTCCATCATAAGACAGTACATCTTACTACGGGAGGGGTTTGCCGATGCTTAAGTTCATCTGGAATTCCTGGTGGCGCAATAAAGAGCGATTCATCCTGCTACTTGTCGGCGTTCTGATCGTCAGTACTGGACTGAGCTATTTGATCGGAACGACGCAAGCCAATAACGGAACCGTCGTCGATGAACTGCAAAAACGCTGGGGCTCCTCTTACGACATCGTTGTCCGACCGGAAGGCAGCCGGAGCGTAACGGAAGACTTAAAGTTACTCGAGCCAACTATATGAGTGGGCTCGATGGTGGGATTACGTGCAAACAATACGAGACGATCAAAAAAATCACTGACGTCGAGATCGCTGCTCCGATTGCGATGATTGGCTACAATCAAACAGTTTCAAGTGTCGGTACGCATACGATCGACCAAGAAGGGATTTATAAACTGACGATCAAAGACACGCAAAATTCCGGATTACAGAACGAATCCTCGATTGGAGTCGTCTTCTTAGCAGCAGGATGGGAACCGACAGAAAATGCAGTAAAATCAGGTGTGTCCCCCCTCCCCCTTGGAAAGCAACCTCTTTACGAGTATGGAAGTCAAGTCATGATTGCGGGGGTTGATCCCGAAGCGGAAGCCGCACTCGTCGGCTTGGACCAAGCGACGACAAAAGGAACCTATAGTAATTATTTTTCAAAAGAAGATCAGGTCACCTCGTTTGGTGAAGATGGTGTCCAAATCCCAATCCTGTTGAACAATCGTGAATACGTGGACGCGTCACGCATCTACACGTACGAAAAAGTCGAGCTTCCGTCGAAAGAAACATCTATCATTACTATGGTGCAACAGGTCGAACAAAAAGGCGGAAAAAAATACTTAGAGTCCTTACCGGCAAGTGGTGCGAAACGTTATACGATCACGACACAAGATGTCCAGAAGAAGCTCGTCAACGATATTCTGAAAAATACGTTACCGACTGCTGAAGAGACGAACAGTAATTCCTTTACGTGGATCGCCTTAAAACCGTCTCCGATCGACTACCGCTCAATCAAAAGTCCTTACGCATCACGTTGGCCGTTCACCTATCAAGTCCAACCGAAACAAGTCGAGCAAGATTCCTTGCTCGCTAAACGCAGCATGTACCGGGAAGCGCGGATGTTCGGAAAAGAAAGCACGGACTGGCCCAAAGTCAACTTGAACTATATCGGGGTCTTCGATCCGAAAAAATTGAACATCTCGAAAGATCCGCTGACGGAACTGCCAATGGAAACATACTTCCCGTCAAAAGCCCAGTGGGTGATGGACAAGAATGAACGTCCGGTCAATCCGGTTCGAGACGTTAAACCGACGAATGATCCTTACGATTTCCTGACGAAACCACCGTCGATGCTGACGACGCTCGATGCTGCGTTCAAAATTCGTGGTGACAAAGCAATCTCAGCCATCCGCGTCAACGTCAAAGGTGTCGAGACGATGAATGCCGCTAGCGAGAAGAAGCTCCAACAGGTGGCGACAGAAATCGAACAGAAGACAGGATTAATTACGGACGTGACCCTCGGCTCGTCGCCGCAGCTCGCCTTGACCTATTTACCGGGTCTAAAAGACGAATCAGCGCTCGGGTGGGTTCAACAACCGTGGATCAAGCTCGGCTCGTCGATTGCGATCTTCCAGGAAGCAAAAGTCGGGATGAGCGGCATCATCGCCAGTGTCATCGCTGTCGCGCTCGTCTATGTCTTCAGTTCGAACATCATCCTACTGTATGCACGAAAGAAAGAATTCGCGATTTTACTATCACTTGGTTGGCGCCCGCGTCAGCTGGCAAAACTATTGTTCCTCGAGGCCACATTGCTCGGGACACTCGTCGTCTTGATTGCCTGGACGATTCTCGGTTCGTTCTGGGTCACGACGGACAACCCGATTGCGATCGGTCGAATTTTATTGATTGGTCTTGCTGGTTTACTTATTTACTGGGGTGGAACGCTCGTGCCGATGACGCTCATCCGTCGGATCAAACCGTTCGAAAGCATGCGTTCCGGTGAAGTCTCAAAAGGTCACCGTTTCGTTCGTGCGCAAAGTGCCCTCGGGATGAGCATCAATCAGCTCGTCACGTACTGGCAACGGACATTGCTTTCGGTCGTCGCGATCGCCTTGCCGACGAGTCTGTTCATCTTCTTCCTCTTCATCACGTTCCGACTGAAAGGCGTCTTGTACGCAACGTGGCTCGGCGAATATGTCGCGCTTGAAGTAGGGACGATGCATTACGTCGCGATGGGTGTCGCTTTACTGATTGCCATCCTGACGACGACAGAAATCATGTGGCAAAACGTCAATGAACGCAAGAATCAGCTTGCTGTCCTTAAAGCGACGGGCTGGCAAGACGGTCAAGTTCGTTTACTCGTGCTAAGTGAAGGCATGATGACAGGACTCTGCGCTGGCGTGATTGGTCTTCTGACAGCACTTGGGATGATTGGCTTCGTTTACGGGCAATTCCCGGTCCAAGAGCTTGGTTTCCTCAGCATCATGCTCTTGATTCCGGTGATCACCGGTCTGTTGGGTGCCTTACTTCCTGCCGAGCGTGCCGTCCGGATCACACCGAATGCCACACTCGGTAGTATCGTCGAGAATACACAGTCGACAGAACGGCGTTTCAAATGGGCACTCGGATCAATCGCTGCTTCCTTATGTGTCGGGGTTGCGAGCCTGTTCTTGTTCGCCTCAACAGAATCCTCGACGACTACAACACAGAATGCTCCTCAACAACAGACGAGCGGACAAAAATTAAAAGACTTAGCTTCTGAAACGAAATCGCCAGCTGACAAGAAAACAGATGATCAAACAGCACTAAAAAAACTGATGAAGAAAGGGGTCATCCAAACGTATCCCGGTGATCCGAAAGCAAAATATGAGCTATTTTATGCTAAATCACTCGCTCCGACGCCAAAAGAATTGAATTTAAAAGAAAAGCCTGGTTATCGGTATGTTACGATTCCTGTCTTCATGCACAACTCGGATACACAAAGTAAAGGTGCATATTCAACTTATAGACCGGGAACATTTACGTTGACGTCACTAGATGGTAAAGAATATTCTACCATTGATTATGTCAATCACAATGAAAAAGCATTCAAGAACGGCTATCAATACTTCGCCCCGTATGAGTCACTTGTCGACTTAGTCTATCAAGTACCTGTCGACAAAAAAACATTTGTTCTCTACGCGGCAGATGAAGCTTTTCCAAAGAATACGACAGTGAAGATTGAACTCGATTAAAATGAACAGAATATGAATCTAGCCCGTAACACATAAATGAGAGTAGCCTCTGTTTCATCATCAAAACAGAGGCTACTCTCATTTTCACTAAAAAACGATATGTATGGTTTTAAATCACAATGTATCGTGGACTCGCATCCGTTCCAGTTCCTTTTCTTGATTCTTTTTTAAAGCCTTTCGACCTCGCGACCATTGTTCCCAAAGTGAAATTAAACCAATTCCTAAAATCAACACATAAGCTAACAAACTATTGTATCTACCATCAAAGTAACGCCACGTCATCACGATCACTAAAATAATTGGCATGATGATACCGAGATACGGATTGTGACGACTCGATAAGAAATACTGTATTCCCAAACAGATGCTGATAATTAGAGCAGAAACGAAAAAATTCATTAATTGTTACCCCTCTCAAGTCGATATTTTTCGATGATTTTTTTGGCATCTTCAATCGTGATGCGGTCCTCGATAGCCATTTGTTTAATGTATACAATGAACGGTTCATTCTCGATTTTCTCATTCACTTCGATTTTTTGAATGATACGATCGACGCGAATCCGGACTGTGGGATAGGAGACATCATAATGTTTCGCCAGTTCTTTTAAGGAACCCGAGCTTACGATGAATTTTTTAACGAATTCTATCTCTTCCAATTCTAGAGATAAAACCCAATCTGGAACATCATCTTTTTTCATTTACCATTTCCCTCCCATGTCACTATAGTAGCATCTATTTAAACAAAGTTAAAGTATTTTTAATATTAATTAAACATTTAACCAATAAATAATTAAAATATATTCATTATTTCTCTTGTCATAGTGATTGGAGTCATGGTAGTTTAGGATTGTCAAATCGGAAAAATAAGGAAAAGGAGTGTTTTACTTGAAAAGAACAACGGAATACATATTTGCTGTCATCGGTGTCGTTTTGTTCGGATCATTGTGTTTAGGAGGTTTCTTGTTATCTGGATCGATTGCGGATCATGCTGGGATGAAGGACTTGGTCGACCAATTTATCCGCGATGAGAACATCACGGATGTCACGGCGAATCAGATCCTCACATCCTTCCAACAATTCTTCTTGTATCTTGGTGCTGTCTCACTCTTATGTACATTAGGAGGTATCGTCTCAATCGTCCGGATCCGTAAAAACGGTTCTGCTGGAAAGATGCTCATCATTACCGCGATTCTCGGTGGGATCTTCACATTACTCGCTGGCGTCTTTGGTTCAATCGCTTACTTGATCGCCGGTATCACTAACGTCACGAAGAATAAAAAGATAGCACGGCAATACTAAACTCAAACAGAAAGGTGTGTCGGTATGTTCGCGATTACACTTCGAGAATTTAAATCGCTTTTCCAAAGTATTCGAGCCATCCTGATCATCGTCGTCTTGTTCGGTGTGACGATTGGTTCTGCTAAACTCGTCAGCCAGTTCAAAGGACAACTCAGTGATCTCGGTTTAGGTAACAATGCCTATATCATCGGTTTGATGCTACTTCTGTTCTTAGCTGCTCCTTTGTTCGTAACAAGTATTTCTCATAGTAGCGTCAATAAGGAGATGGAGTCGAAGACGATTCGTTTTCTTGCGACGAAAACATCTCGTGAGAACATCATTTTCGGGAAGTTTTTAGGCAACGTTTCGTTCTGGGTCCTCTGTCTGACAGTTGCCCTCTTGTTGATCGTTCCATTTTCAAAGTCGTTTCACTTCGTCGATTTGATCCAAACCATCATCTTCGTCTCTTATTTCATCGGTCTGTCGCTGTTTCTTTCAACAGTCGTCAATAACTCCTCGATGACGATGTTCATCGGGATTTTCATCTCGATCGCGCTTCCAGTCATCGGGATGTGGAGTCTTCTTTCGAAGAATGTCATCGTCGATACGATCTCCTACCTGACGCCTTATTACTATTACACGCAACAAAACACGGCCTACACGTACCTTGTCTTGATTCATATCGCTGTTTTCGTCATGACGAGTCTGATTATCTTTAAAAGGAGAGATCTGTGATGTTAGCCCTTCGCGCAACTAACTTAACGAAACAATATGGCAACAAGACCGTCGTCAATCAGCTGAATCTCGAGATCAAACAAGGGTCCATCTTCGGCTTCCTTGGTCAAAATGGCGCCGGTAAATCCACATTCATCAATATGATTACAGGACTTGTCCGCCCGACGTCCGGAACGTTCGAATTACTTGGAGCATCAAATGATTCCTTAAAGAACATTCGGACACGGATTGGTGTCCTACCGGATTACTCGACCTTCTACGAAAATTTCACAGCGCTCGATCATTTGAAGTACTTCAGTAAAGTCCTTGGTCTTAAGATAACGACGAACGAGTTAAAGCAACTTCTTCGCGATGTGCAACTTGAAGACGCGATCGATATGAAAACGAAGAACTACTCGTTCGGGATGAAAAAAAAGCTCGGGATTGCCCAAGCGTTGATCAATCGACCGGATATCTTGTTTTTGGATGAACCGACGTCAGGCGTTGATGCCAACTCGATTCTCGGTATCCATTCCTTGATTCGCAAAATCGCAGCAGACGGAACGACGATTTTCTTAACGTCTCATAACTTAGACGAGGTCGAAAAACTGTGTACGGAGATTGCGATCATGCAGGACGGAACGATTCAGACGCAAGGCACGATGGAGGAGTTACGGGAACAACATGAGAAGAACATCACCGTTCACGTAAAACATGCACCGCTCGACAATGATACACAACAACATCTGCAGACCAAGTTGTCGACACTTGCGAAAGACGTCAACGTCTCCTCTACTCACTCGACGTTCATCGTCCAAAGTGAACACGATATTGCTACGATCAATAGCTACCTCGTCTCGCAACACGTTAACGTGTATCGACTCGAAGTCGAGGAAGCTTCTTTGGAAGAGATTTTCTTGAACTTAGGTTCAGAAATCCGCTCGGCATAAAGTGAAAAACATGTCTCGTGATGAATCTAATAAAAACTTCTATACAATAATCCCCCCATTCCAATTATGAAATGAGGGGGATTGTTTTGTTTTGTTTCATCCGTTTAAGCCGTCCGTTCTCTTCGTAAGAGATACAAGAAGTACGGCACACCGATGATCGCCGTGATCAATCCAGCCGGTACTTCAAGCGGCGGATGAATCCCGCGACCGAGCGCATCGGCGACGACGAGTAACCCACCGCCGAGTAATAGCGCCATCGGTAAGACGGCGAGATGTTTATGTCCGACGAGACGCCGTGCCATATGTGGGGCAATCAGACCGATGAAGCCGATTGCACCGACCGTCGCGACGGCAACACCGGCTAGGACGACAGCGATCGCCAAGAAGACGTGCCGTGTTCGCTGAATCGGTAACCCAAGACCAATGCTAACTTCCTCGCTTAACGACAAGACATCAAGTTGACGGTGTCGATAGAAAAGGATCGCGCCGATTACGACGAGGACAGGCGCTAAGATCAACACTTCCTGCCACCCTTTCCCGAACAGACTTCCAGCAAGCCAGACGAGTGAATCGTTCGTCTGAAGTGGAAATTTGATCAACAGATATTCTGTTCCCGAGGCACAGATCGCACTGACGGCGATACCAAGTAACGCAAACGAACTGCGGGAGACGTTGCCTCCCCGCTCAAGCATCATCAACGCTAACATGACGATCGCTGCTCCGATGAAGGCAGCGATCGGTGTCAACAAGAGCGGACCATCCGGCACGAGGGCAATCGTCAAAACAGCGAACAGAGATGCTCCGTTCGTCACTCCGATCACATCCGACGAGATCAATGGATTGCGGATGACACTTTGTAAGATGACTCCAGCAAGAGCGAAACTCGCACCTGCTAAAAAGGCAAGAACCGTTCGCGGCAAGCGGTAATTTTGAATGATGAAGGCATCCTTTCCACCAAAGAATGACTGCCATAGTTCCGTTACTGATAACTGAATCGAACCGACCGACAGTAAGGCGAAGCTCGTGACAAAAACGACTAACGCGACAAGTAGAATCCGACGCATCTCTCTCATCGTAATCCCCCTTTCATCTGGCGGCGTGCCAGTAGAAGGAAGAAGGGGGCACCGAGCAATGACGTCACGATGCCGACCGGTGATTCATACGGATAGGCGATGAAGCGCGCCAGGACATCAGCATACGTCAACAACAGACCACCGATGACGGCAGAGACGGGTAAGACGATTCGGTAGTCCTCGCCAACGAGTCGGCGCGTAATGTGCGGCACCATCAGACCGATGAAGCCGATTGCTCCGGCGACAGCAACCGTCACCCCTGCGAGTAAGACGACACTGATGCCGGCAAGCAGACGGATCCGCGTCACTTTTTGCCCGAGTCCGACCGCGACGTCTTGCCCGAGTTGGAAAACGGCGAGCGATTTCGCGAGACTCGCAGCGAGAAGCAAACCCGCGAGCGACCAGGGTAAGACGATCCGGAGTTCGAGCCAGCTTGCATCACTGAGCGAACCGGACAGCCAGTACAAGACGTTCGTGATCCGGTCGTTGAACAAGATCAAGCCTTTTGTCAGCGACGTTAGCAAGAGATGGATCGCCATCCCGACGAGGGCGAGTTTTAATGCCGTCATTCCACGAATCGAGGCAAACGAGAAGACGAGCACACCACCGAGCAAGGCACCGGCAAAGGCGAAGTAAAGCAGGTTCGCCGTCCCGAGTGACGGAAAGACAAGGAGACTGACGACGACGAGAAACGACGCACCGGCGTTAACTCCAAAGACTTGCGGTGAAGCGAGCGGGTTCCGCGTCACGGCTTGCATGATTGCTCCGGCGACGGCAAGATTCGCTCCGAGCAATAACCCGAGTAAGAGACGCGGCAAGCGCAGATTCGTCAGGACGAGCCCCGCTTTAGAAGTCGTGCCACTGATCCACTCCTGCACTAAGTGAACCGGATTCATCTGTGTGATGCCAAAGAACAAGCTACTATAAACGGCCAAGCAACTGAGTAAGATAAGTATGAAGATCAGACGTTTCCGCTGCACCGGATTTTCCCCTTTCTAAGACGAAAAGCCAGATTGCTCCGGCTTTTTGTCGTTCGTTATTTCTGTTGTAGTAATTGAATCGCTTCATCGACGATTTGTTCAGCAGCGTCAAGACCACGATAACGCGTCCAGAGGTCACGATTGACTTCGTAGACTTCTCCGTCTTTGACCGCTGTGATCTGATTCCAGAGCGGATTATCCTTCCACTCTTTCAGTAACTTAGGATCGGCTTCCGCCATGAAGATGACGTCCGGATCCCACTTGACCATCTGCTCTAACGTGATCGTCACAGTCGGTTCCGCTGTTTTCATAACGGCATTCTCGATACCGATCTTCTCGAGCAACTCACCGTCAAACGACGTCTCACCGTGTGCTGTCAGTGAATCGGCGCGGAAGACACCGACCATGACTTTCCGGTCATCTTTTGGATCAACCTTCTTCTTCGCTGCCTGCAAGCGCTCTTCATGAAGCGCAAGGCGATCATCCATCTGTTTCGTTTTGCCGACCGCTTCCGCAATCGTCTTGAACGAATCGATGTTCTCTTCATACGTCGCATTGCGACTCTTCAAGATGATCGTCGGTGCGATTTCTTGCAATTGCTTGTAAATTCCTTTATGACGGTTGAAGTCGCCGATGATCAAATCCGGTTGCAAGGAACTGATCACTTCAAGATTCGGTTGTTGGCGTGTACCGACTTCCGTGAACTCGATGTCTTTTCCGAGTAATCCAGAGACATCGGTCTTGTTTTCTTGTGCAATCCCGACCGGTGTGATGCCGAGTTCGTCTAACGCATCAACGAACGAGAATTCGAGCGCGACGACCTTCTTCGGCTTTTCCGGTACTTTCGTTTTTCCTGCTTCGTGCGTGATCGTCCGCGTTTTTTCGTTCGATTGCTCTGCTTGACCTGAACAAGCTGCAAGCATCAAACTGCTCAACACGAGGAGCGTCAACGCTGTCATCCAAGTTTTCCGTCTCATGGTGAGACCTCCTTTAATTCGTGATTCGACATTGAGAATCATTCTTAATTAATCCTGTCTCAGCATATCAAAGATTTCCATCGAACAAAAGGGAAATCCTTATTTTCAGATAATATAGACTGAAATCCACATTTTCTGAAGGAATATGGGATAATCAGGTAGTGAACAAAGGAGGAATGAGAAATGGATTGGATGAAAGACTTAGGACAGCGGATTGAGTTTCCGCTCGATGCAATCACGTTTGATCAATTACCTGACTTACTCGAAGCCTTCGCCTACCAGTTACCGTTCGAGAATACGACCGTCCTTGAGAAGCGCATGCGTCCGTTTAGCGACGAGCGCTTCATCGAGACATTTCTGACAGAGCGACGCGGTGGTGTCTGTTATGACTTAAACGGACTGCTACACCGAGTCCTGCAAGAACTGAACTGTCCTGTTCGACTCGTTCAAGCAACTGTCTACGATACGAAGGCAGATGCCTGGTCAGCGACCGGACCGACCCATGTCGCGATCATTTGGAATGAAACACACCTGCTTGATACCGGCTTCGGCGTTAATTTACCGCTCGTTCCTGTTCCGTTGAGTGGGGAGACCGTTCATTCCGCTAGCGGCAGTTACCGGATCATCAATAATGACACACTTGAGATGAAGCGAACGGGACAAGCAGAGTTTGTGACTGGATACCGGTTCGACCGCGAGACATCCATTACAACAGATGACTTATCGAAGATGGAACAGATCATCCAGCAGAGCGACGTTTCCCCATTTAATAAAGGTCGCCTCGTCGCGATGCGGACGCCAACCGGACAAAAGACGTTGACTGAGCGGACGTTACGGATTGAAGAAACGACGACGACCGAGTTACCGGTCGCAGGTCCCGCCCAATTCGAGATGCTGTACAACACACACTTTTTAGGACGGGAGTCGTAAATCATGGATCGTTATACACTTTGTTTAATCCGCCACGCAGACCACTTTTTACTCGTCAATCGGCAAAAACGTCCGGCGATGGGCATGTGGAATGGTGTCGGTGGTAAGATCGAACCGGGCGAGACACCGGAAGCTGCCGTCATCCGCGAGACGTTCGAAGAGACAGGCATCACGCTTAACAAAGTGACGCCAAAAGGCATCGTCCGCTTACACGGGGAAGAAACGTCTGGCATGTACCTCTACCTGGCTGAATTAGAAAATCGTCCGTTTGCGACACCGGTCATGACGGTCGAAGGGATCCTCGATTGGAAACCACTCGACTGGATTCTAAACGACGATAACATGGGTGTCATTAGCAATCTCCGGCATTACTTACCGGTCGCTTTGACAACGGAGCAGCCGCTATTGCACGATTTCCATTACGATGGACATACCATCACTGTTTACGAGACGCACGAATTAATTGAGACATAACACAACATCCCCGCTTGTCCTCTCGGACAGGCGGGGATGTCTCATTAGAATAGATGTAGACCCGTCACGATGACAGCGACGATGACGATGCCCGGTAGCAAGTTCGCGACGCGGATCTTCGTGATGCCGGCGAGATTGAGACCAATCGCCGCAATCATCACCCCACCGGTCGCCGTCATCTCCAAGATGAATTCTTGCAGCGCGGCGTCGGGAATGAACTTCGTGATGGCAACGGCACTCAGTGCAATCGCCCCTTGATACAGAAAGACGGGAATCGCCGAGAACATGACACCGATCCCGAGCGTTGAACTGAGGACGAGCGCTGTGAAGCCGTCGATCAACCCCTTCGTATAGAGGACGTCGTGATCCTGACGCAGTCCACCGTCGAGCGCACCGAGGACACCCATCGCTCCGATGACGAAAATCAACGTCGCGGTGACGAACCCTTCGGCGATATTCGACGGACGCCCGCGACTGATCTTGCGTTCGAGCCACGCTCCCATCCGATCGAGCTTCTCATCGAGGCGGAACCACTCTCCGATCGCTCCCCCGAGGACAAGACTACCGATGACAATCAAAAAGTTCGTGCTTTTCATCCCCATTTGGATCCCGAGCACGACGACGGATAGACCAATCGCTTGCAGGACCGTCTCCTTCATCCGTTCCGGAATCCGGTGGAACATCAATCCAAGCAACGTCCCGATGATGATCAGGACGGTATTGACGAGTGTACCTGTTAAAACCATCTGACAGCCTACTTTCTCAATTGATTTTTCGTTTGACCGGACGGACGACCGTCCGCTCCGCCTGATTCAAGCTATGCAGCGTCATCCCAAGCATGACGAGGATGATCCCGAATGTCGCGAGTCCCGTGGGTAGTGCTGCACGGAGAAACATAATCTCCCCGAGAACGGTGAAGACGATCTCAAACGACTGGGTCGCCTCGATCGCGGCTAACCGGACCGGTTCCGTCCGGACGAGTGACGTCGCGTAAAAAAAGAGCGATGTCGCGATGACGCCCGAGAATAAGGCAACGAAGCCGGACTGGGTTACTTGACTGACACTTGGTAATCCGACCTGTATGTAAGCAATTACGGAAAGCACGATCCAAAACGGTAGACTGGCGATCGTCATTCCGAGAATCCGCTCAAAGACGTCAAGTTCATCCCCATACCGTTCCATCATCTTCCGGTTCCCGAGCGGATAGGCAATCGCAGCGACAAGCACCGGCAAGGCACCGAACAGAAGCGACTGCAGCGACAGACTTCCTGCGACGGATACTTGCATGACGACGACACCGAGGACAATCAAGACGGAATACTTGAGTGCCGACCACGGAATCCGTTGTTTGAACAAGGGCGCAAGCAGTGGTCCGGCTAAAATCGTCAATTGCCACGTTCCGGCAATCAGCCAGCCCGGTGCATGATCGGCAGCGAGGCAAATGCTACCGTAAAACAGCCCAAAACCAATCGTTCCGTACAGTAACCAAAAGCCGATATCTGTTCGCAGGGCTTGTATGACACGTCCAATGCCCCGGCGCATCAAGACGATGACGATGAAGAACGGCAACATCAAGAAAAAACGGAGCGACGCACTGTAGATCCAGTGCCCCCCTGCTCCTTGCATCGATTGATTCAAGATAAAGGTGACGGCAAAGAACATCGCCGCTAAGATTCCGTAAATGATTGGTCGCATCAGCTCTCCTCCTTTAGTGTCGAGACAAGTAGACGACCGAGCCCGTTCCAGTTGTGTTCCGTCGCCTGGACGAGCTGTTCCACATCCCGTTGTTCACACGCAACTAAAATCGCGGCATGATCGGCAATCGACTGACGTCCGAGTCGATCGAACTGGGCGTATTCGAGCCGGCGGATCAGCGGTGTCAATCGGCGAATCGTTTCCCGTAGTTGAGCGTTCTGACTGCGCTTCACGAAGACATCGTGAAAAGCATCGTCAAGCGTCAGTGCCGTCTCCGTGTCCTGCTGATCAATCGCCGTAGTGAACTGTTGATGAATCGTTTGAAGTTCCGTCAAGTCATTTTTAGTCAGCATTGGTCCCGCCAGGCGCGCTGCTAGTCCATGCAATGTCGCGATGATCGGATAGGTTTGCTGTGCCTGTTCAGCATCGAGCTCCGTCACGATCGTCCGTGAACCCCGTTTCGCAAAGATTAATCCCTCCTCCTCGAGTCGTTTCAAGGCTTCCCGGACCGGTGTTCGGCTGACACCGAACATTTCCGCGAGCGCTTGATCGTTCACCTTCTCGCCCGGGGCAAGGCGTAAGGTGATGATGTGATGTTGCAAACGTCGATACACTTCCTCACTAAGAGGAAGTCGTGTAATCGCTAAATCATCTGTAGGTTTCATACAAGTAATATATTACATATTAATCATCGTTACTACCTTTATTCAAAATTAAAACTCCCCGTCATATGACGGAGAGTCGGCTATTCAAACATTTCGCGGGTTCATCGGTCCATTCAAGTGGCTGAGATCATGTCGTTTTAACAAGATCAGTTGAATGACGATCGCAACTAAAAGATAGACTTGCGTTAATAGCGAGGTAATCCCTAAATTGACGTTGACGACATCCGCAGCGATGCTCGCGAAATCCCATAAGGCATGGAAGATGATCAACGGCCATAGATTATTCAGCTTCAGTGCGATGATCGCAAAGAATACACCAAATACGAACGTGTTCGCGAGTTGGAACAGCATCGCTGCCGGTGGAATCAAGGCAATCAGATTCAGCAGATGAAACGACGAGAACAGAAGCGCACTGATGAGGACGGCACGATACGGATGTTCATTCGGTCGAAGGTAACGCAGGATGATGCCTCGAAACAGAACTTCTTCGTTGAAGCCGACGAATAAGGTCGTCAGGAAGACGATCCCTACGAGTTGAATCACCGACGACGAAAGTGACGTGGTGAACAGGGCGTTGACGATCAGTCCGACTTGAAAGAGAACGATCAATAGTAACGGAATGTACCAGACGAGTCCTCTTGCTTGTAGTTTCGAAAACCCAACGGCAGCAAACGTGGCATGACGACGAATGTACCAGACGAGAAAGAGGGCTGACGCTACTTCACCAAAAATCGCGATCCGTAACAACTCAGGATCACCGTAACGAATGCCGAAGCCAAATGCCGAGACAGCCATGACGATACCCATGATGACGAAGATGACGGTTGCCGAGACAATGGTGTTCCGCTTATCCACGATCAGGACCTCCTTTTCAAACGAGCGACCTTCCTTCTGTATCATTGATTTACCTTTTTTTCAGAGAAATGAACCTTTTTCCCCCACTACCTTGCAATACAAAATAGCTTAGCGTATCATTACCTTGTAATACCAAGTAGCGAAAGGAAGATGCGGATGTCTTCGACACAAATGTTAAAAGGGATTCTCGATGGCTGTTTACTTGCGCTGATCGCGGAAGAAGAGATTTATGGCTATGAACTGGCGACGAAACTCAAAGCATACGGTTTTGCTGACATCAGTGAAGGAACAATCTATCCCTTATTGATCCGGATGCAAAAACTGGGCTGGATCGAAGCGACTTCACGCGTTTCCCCGTCTGGTCCAAAGCGAAAATATTATTCGATCACGACGAGCGGTATGGAAGAACTTGCTGCTTTTACGAAACGATGGCATCACCTTTCGATGAGTGTCGAAAGCATTTTAAAGGAGGATGATTGAGATGACCCTATCGACGGAATCAACACGATTTTTAGAAGACTTAAAGGTATACCTACTTGCTTCCGGAAAAAATGAACAGACGACGAACGAGATCGTTCATGAACTCGAAGACCATCTGATCGAAGCGGAATCGGACGGGAAATCGGTTCGTGCGATTACTGGCGAGAGTCCTGCTGCCTATATCCAGTCGATATCGAAAGAGATGGCGTTTGATCCGAAAGAAGTATTTTGGAACGTATTGCAAATTTTTCTCGGTGCATCGAGTTTTCTCTATCTCCAAAATCTCCTGAATGGAACAACGACGTTCAGCATGTTGCTCGTTGGCGGATTTTTACTAATTAGTATTGTGTATTTGACGACACTGGCGCTTCTATTCCGTCAAGATGCTTTACGGGATAGCGCGCGCCCTCGTATCATGCTTTACGGGATTCATGGGAGTGTTCATATTTTACTCATCATCGGACTATTGATCGTCAATGGACTTATCGATTCGCCAAAGATCACGTTATCCCTAAGCGTCGGCTGGATGATTGGTGCCCTATTGATTGTTTGGATTCTCGTCACAGCATGGAAGACAAAGACATGGATTTTGCCGATTGCATTACTCGTCTATTTTGCTCCTCAAATCATTCTCCGTTCTGTATTTGATTGGTCGGAATTGACTTCTGGACTCGTCGGATATGCTGTTGCTGCTATTACAATCACAGTTGCTTTTATTCGAGAATCTAAACAAGATCAGTCAAAATCGTCGAGTCACTGAAAAATCTGCTTTCGTTCTGATAGTAAAAAACGACCTCAGCGATGAGGTCGTTTTGTGTATTACGTATTCTTTATCCCGTACTCTGCCTCATACCGCTTACGCGTCCAGTTGTAGACATGACTCGTCACGGTCCGACCGTCGATTCGCTCTAAGACAAATGGTCGATCAAGGACGTGTGTAAAGCCTAGTTTTTCAACGACACGGCGTGATTGGTCGTTGAAATCAAAGTGTCCGCACCAGACGACATCAATCGGCAGTTCCCGGAAGATGAAAGCGAGCATTGATTCGACGATTTCCGGCATCCGCCCTTCTCCCCAGTAGTTAGGCGCGAGGACATACCCAATCTCGACTTGACGGTCATGGGTGATCGACGCATCCGGTCGACGATTGAAGTGAAACCCGAAGCTCCCGATCACTTCCCCCGTTTCTTTATCAGTCACGGCATATTCGCCAGGTGACGCTTGAAAGATGCCAATCACTTCCTGGCTTTCCTCAAGCGACGCGTGCGGTGCCCAGCCTGCTTTCGGTCCGACATTCGGATCCTTTGCGTAAGCATACAATGCTGCTGCATCTTCGTCTTGCCAACGGCGTAACAAGTGTCGCGGTGTTTCAATCGTATCTGGTAAGTTCATCTGTACTCCCCCTTATTATGATACATTTCGCTGTCGTTCGACCGATTCCTTCACGAACAGACTTGTATAAACTAAACCAAAGCCAGTCAAAAGAATCAATCCGAGGTAAACACTCATCATCGACGGGATCAAGAAAGTTCCGACTAGAATCGTCGACCGAGAAATCAAGTCCGCTCCAGCAAACGACGTTCCGGCGAACGCTGAGTATGCCCCGCGTTGATCGGCTGGCATCATGTTCGCTTTTTGTGTGTTCAAGACCGGGGAGTAGAGCAACTCGCCGATCGTCGCGATGAAGATGAAGACCATCAGCGCTGTCATACTGTTAGCACTCGTCACGACGACGTAGCCAATCGTGTAAAGCATCAGACCAGCAGCGAGCGTCCGGCGCGGAGACAAACGCTTCGCTAGTCGCTGAACGATGAACGTCAACGTGACGACGAGCAACGTATTTTCGATGTTGATGATACTCATCATCCGGACCCCATTGATCGACCAACCAGCAAACGACAGCGGTTCGAACGAATCGGCGAGGCGGACGGCGACGTAACTGCCCATCGAAAACTCAGCCGCCAAGATACACATCGAACCGAAGACGACCTTAACGAACGGACGGTCTCGCCAAGCAAGTTGATAGCTCGTGAAGATATCCGTGAGGACTCCACGTAACTTTTGACGCTGCCACGTCCGTGGTGTGTCGTCAAGAAACAGGTAGTACGCAATCGGTAAAACGGACGACGTGAAGCTCAAGATTCCGAACAACAGCAACTGGTTACTGACGTAGAGCCAGCCTCCGAGCGCTGTTCCAATCGCGATCGAGAGGTTGATCAACCAGTAGTCGAGCGCATAAACCGCTTGTCGATTTTCCTTCGTCGTCGCATCGATGATGATTGCGCCCATCGCCGGACGACCAAGGTTACTCGTCACTGAGAAGACGGCGTAGATAACCATGAATAGTAGCATCCAGTCGAGTGATAATGAAATCGTCATCGTGATGAACGTCAGCGCTGTGAGCGCAGAAGTCGTGACGAGTAGAGGTTTGCGAGAAAAACGGTCGGCGAGATATCCGCCGAGTAGATTGGTGATGAAGCTGACGAAGACCATCGCGATCAAAAATGCACCAGCGATGACTTCGTTGAATGCCTGGACGAACAGGAGGGCCATGAACGGCATGATGGAGAACGAGACAGCCCGGTTGAAAAACGATGTGATGAGACGTACTTTAATTGGTTTCGGTATTTCTTTCCATTTCATATTGTCACCTTCCATTCTCTACCTGTATCATAAACAAGACAAGACACATGAAAAATGGACGTCATTCAAAAAAGATGTCCCCTTTTAAGGAGGAGAAGTACGATGGATGCTTATCTTTTTATGTTATGGAAGACTTGCCGAAATGGACACTACTCGATTGCGACGCTTGCCGACGCCATCCATCTAAGTCCTAAACAAACGAAACGATATCTCAATAAATGGCAGGAAGACGGCTGGATTGGTTACACGAGTGGGCGTGGACGAGGCAACTTAAGTGAACTCGTCTGGCTGCGTCACGTTGAACGGGAATATGCGAAACGGATGCTCGAGCGGATCGACCGCGACTCAATCGAATCGGTGACCGAAGAATTAACGTGGGACTGGTCGCCGGCGCAAGCAGGACGCTTCATGCGGCAACTCGAACGGAAATTCGGCTATACACAGACGACGTCTGATGCGTTATTGATTCCGCGAAAGCGGAACTTCCTGACGACCCACCCGTTAGAAGCGGCGGATATCCATAGTGCTCATCTCGTCCAGAACGTCTTCAACCGCCTGTTTACGATTGACGTCGACGGTAACATCCAAGGTGAACTGGCGCATCACTATGTCTGGAACGGGGCGACGCTCAGTCTCTTCTTACGGAAAGACGTCCGCTTTCATGACGGTTCGCTCCTGACGAGCAAAGAAGTGACGAAGAGTCTGCGTGCTTTGATTGCTTACCCTGCTTACGCCTATTCCTATCGGCACGTGAAACAGATCGTCTCGAACGGTCCGTACCGGGTCGATCTCACACTCGATCAACGGCGGAGTTCGATTTTGCCACAGCTTGCCTCGATTCACACGAGCATTATCAAGGACGGTGTCGGAACAGGACCGTTCCAACTGACGCAACACGACGACAAGAAGACCGTTCTGACGGCTTTCCCGAACTACTTCGGCATCCGTGCTCTGCTCGACCGGATTGAATTCATCCAGATGCCGGAGCAATACGACCCGGTCTACCGGACATCGGCTTCTGACTCTAGTCCAATTGATACGATCGCCACACAATCCGGCTTTGGTCTCGTCTTGCTTCATCCACGTGCTGGTGGTCCGTTCGAATCAAAAGCAGCGCGGCATTATATCCACCGGCTTGTCGCAGAAGTACGCGGTGGCATTCATGACTTTCATGAACGGGCACAACCGAACGACTGTGGTTTTCTTGAGTCCTATAGTCAACCGTATGCTGTCCCGGATGGTCCTGCCGTCTTGTTCACGCAACCGATCCGAATCAAGCTGACTGATTTTACGGACAAGGTGACACGCTGGCTCTGTCAGCGATTTGATCAGGACAGAATTCCGTATGAGTTCGTCGAAGTTGGGTTTGAAGAGAGCATCACGGATTTTCATGCGTACGATACGATCGATCTCGCCGTCCACGCCGAAGTGTTCGAGCGGAATGTCCAGTACGCCTTCTATCAGTTCATGACGAATACGTTTTCACCGCCGATCCGACTGTTTCAACAGATGCCGGAGATGCTGAAATCGATTGAACAATACGATGCGACACCGTTTGAAGATTGGCTTCCGATACATCAAGCGATTGAGCGTTACCTGATCGACGAATCGTATTTCATTCCGTTCTATCACGATACTCGTCTGATTCCGTATCCGATCGAACTGCAAAATATCACGATTGACTCGTTCGGTTACTTTGATTTCTCAAAGCTCTGGATCTCCAATCAATCGTGACGAATCGTTGACGAATTCTTGACCTGCTTGTGACAAAACGCACGACATTCGTCAATCTAGTATTTTAAATGTTGTATTAAAGGTGAGGCTACGAAATACTAAGACTGTCTTCATTACTTAATGAAAAGGAAGTGGTCTTATGTTATCAACCTCTACCATTCAAATCGTTCAATCGACTGTTCCAGTCCTTGCGTCACACGGCGCCGCAATCACGAAAGTCTTCTATCAGCGCTTGTTTCAGGCTCATCCGGAACTGAAACACGTCTTCAATCAATCAAATCAACGGAGCGACCGACAATCGCAAGCACTCGCGACTGCCGTGTATGCCGCTGCTGCTCACATCGATCGACTCGAGACGTTAAAGCCGGTCTTATTACCGGTACTCCATAAACACCGCAGTCTACAAATCAAACCGGAGATGTATCCGCTCGTCGGACAAGAATTACTCGGAGCGATGCAAGACGTCTTAGGTGAAGCAGCAACGCCGGAGATTTTGCACGCGTGGGGCGAAGCGTACGGTGAGATTGCCGATCTGTTCATCGCACTTGAAGCCGAACTCTACGCGCAGGATGAGCAAGCAAAAGGTTTTTCCGGTTATCAAACAGTCGAGATTTCTGACATTCAGGAACAAGCAGACGGAATTCGCTCGCTGACTTTTAAAACGAACGGTCCGCTTCCTGTTTATCAAGCAGGGCAATACATTACGGTACGAATTCAAGATCAAGACGGCTTATGGCACAACCGTCAATACAGTCTGACGACGGCATCGAACACGACGACCTATACGATTGGCGTCAAACGAGAAGGAATCGTTTCGGATTACTTACATGCAGCTGGAATCGGTGACACGGTATTGATTAGTGCGCCGGCTGGTGCCTTCACGCTTGATGCATCAGGTGAACCCGTCGTATTAATTGCTGGCGGAATCGGGATCACGCCGATGCTTGCGATGGCAGAGGAAGCGTTAGCTGCTGGTCGCCAGGTAACGTTACATTACGCCGTCCAAGATGAACGCAATCGTCCATTTAACGAACAACTCGCCTTACTCGAGCAACGTGGAGCGCGCGTCGTTCGTTACGCGGAACATCAGGCAACAGATCAAGCGGGACGCTTACCGAAAGACGTCATCGCAAGCATCACGGATCCGACATACGTCTGTGGTCCGGAAGCAATGATTCAATTTGTCATTGAGCACTTCAAAGCATCACCTGATAAACTTCATTACGAAATCTTTGGACCAGCGCTTGCTTTTGCAGCGGAAACGCCAGTCACGCAGTAAAAAAAACATCCCGCTCTCTTTGACACGCGTCAAGAAGAGCGGGATGTTTGATTAGAGTGGTAATCGTTCTGATAACGGACGAACTAAGACGACATCTGTCGCCATTCGGTTATCCCGGCGTGGTTCATCAACTGGTTCAATCGTCCAGTTTTTCGCGTGGAGTGTATTTAAGGCACGCGCAAAATCGTACATCGAATAACGATCGTTACCGTTCAATTGATAGAGCCCCGCTTCGCGTTGAAGTAAAATCGTAACAAGTGCTTCCGCCGTGTCCTCAAGCAATGAACTCGACGGATACCAGTTACGACTTGCTTGAATAACGCCATGCTGCTTCATTTCGTTCGTAAAGAAGTCGACCATGTTGTTCGACCCTGCCTCCGTTCCAATCTGCCAGCCGATCCGGACGATTTTCGCTTGCGGATCGAGTGCTTGAATTGCTTTTTCGCAAGCAATCTTATACGCACCATACTCATCGGTCGCGTCTGGTACAGCATCCTTTTCAATCGGTGCTGGCACGTCATCGGAGAAAACAGACACCGTACTCGTGAAGAAGAATGGGATCTTATACTCTTGGCACAAGCGGACAAGCGCTTCCGTCCAACTGACGGACCCCATCCCAATATGTAAGAAATAATCCGGTCGTTCGGTTTCTAAAAATGTCCGCATCGCGGATTCATTGGTCGTTGAGACTTTCGTCCGGTCCCACGCGACCGTCTTGATGTTGTGTTTTGCTAAGACGTCCGCAACGACGGGTGCTACCGTACCGTTCATGCCTGTAATGATTGCTTTCATGTTGATGCTTCCCCCTTATCTTCGATCGAAAAATCATGAAACCGCTTGCTACTTCAGTTTACACGGGAAGTATTGATTTAACGAATCTGAGGTCATTCTTCTACGACCATTTATGCCTCAAATGAAAAAAGCGTCCGCTGTCCAATCTAAAATTGGTAAGCAGACGCACTGTTTAGTTAGTTCATCCTTACTCCGAAACGCCTTCCGTTTCCATTCGGCGCCACAGTACATTCAAGAAGACCGTCATCCCACTGATCGGAATCAAAAACAATAGTGCCGTGATCCATAAACTCTCCATCGACTCCACTCCTCATCGTTCATTTCTATTTCTAGTGTACAGAAGCGCGAAACCGCTTACCTCCACCTCAAGGCGGATATTTCATCCGACCTTGTCCTGTCGCTCCTCCGTAAAGGAAACGGTACGATGAATCAGTAACCAGATACTAGTCATGACAAGACCACTCAAGGCAAAGAACAGGAAGACGAACGAGATGCTGAAGAACGTCGTCAAGTACGACGATAGACCGTAACAGAGCGCGGAACACGCCGTTGATGCTGCGACCATCGCGGTCCGGACCCGTCCGAGCAAGTGCGCAGGCGTCGAGCGTTGTAACAAGGTCGAAAACGGAATCCCAAACAACGTCAGCGCCATGCCGAGTAAGACGAACCCGCCAATCGCAAGAGGAACGGACGAGACATAAGCAACGATTGCAATCGCGAGCCCTTGCAGTACAACAGCGACGCGAAACAGCTTATCCTGTCTTATCGAGACGACCCACTTCCCGTATAGGAGCGACATCGTGATTCCCCCGATTACTGTTGCTAGCTCAAGCGCAGAAAAGGTCTGTGCATTCCCCGATAAGACGTCCTTCGCGTATGGCGCAAGTAAAGTGTTCATCGGTGTGATCATCCAATTCGCGAGGATCGCACAACCAAGGATCCATTTCAAGCGACTGTCACGCGCGACGTGGCGAATTCCTTCGAGTAACGCTTCGCGGTACGATCCGGTACGCACCCCTTCAGCCACCTGTCCCGTCATGTGTCGGACGAGCAACCAGGCAACGAGATGCAGTCCAAGATCAAGCCATAAGATACTCGCAATCGAAAAACGGGCGATCATCACCCCACCGAGCAAGAATCCGCTTAACGTCCCGATTCGTTCAATCGTTGCGAGATAGGCATTCGCTTGCGGCAATTGGTCATCTTCGACTAAATCAACGACCCACGTGAAGACGGCATTGCCACCAATGATTTGTAAAATCGTCTGAACGACGAGTAAGCCGAGTAACCACGGCAGGACGACGTCCGTCATTCCGATTCCCGCTAACGTAATACCAAGTGCAAGCAATCGAATGAGCAACGACATTTGGTACAACGATGCACTGACGAATCGGTCGATCCATGGTCCGACGAACGTTGAAACGAGAAAACGAATCAAGAATACACTAGTCGCAATCAGGGCGACGCCAGAAGCACTGATCTCTTCCGCGCTCAACCAGTAGATCGCGATATAAACGAAACTCGTCCCGACGGTCGATAACAAATCCGAGACATACATAAAACGAAACGCACGTGACATGATTCTTTATTCCTTTCCTAAAACGACTTCTTGTCTATCTTACAATTTTTCTCAATTGCTGCCCATTCTTTTTTCGTCATCACATCGTCATCGTCTGTTAAGGCATTCTTACCCGTCTGTAACAGAGCCGACATGTTCATTCGATATACTAAAACGCATAGGGAGGTGAAGATCCATGAAAACGCAAACGCGTTATGACTATGAAACCGAACAGAAACAGGTCGACGTTCCATCCGAGGCACGTTTAGGCTACTACTTTCTTTTGATCGTCCTGCCGCTTGGTCTCGCACATCTTGTCCAGTCGCTTGCTCCTTCGCCGGATCAACACCACTCATCCGTATTGACGGGTTTGACGTTCTTATCTATCGTCTTTTTCATGTACTTAGGTAACCGAGCTGCTGGAAATGCCAAAACGACCTTTTTCGGATACTCGATGTTCTTGAGTATCAGTCTGTTCGCGACGCTGTTTCTACCAACGGTGCCGATCATTTAAGCATAAGCAAACGAGCACACGTCCGACTTGGACGCGTGCTCGTTTTTTTAATGCGTATGCGATTCGTGTTTCCCGTCGCAATACAACGTATCACCATGCGCGTGTTGATCCGTCTCGACCTGGATCGTCGCGTGGTCAATACCGACATGTTTTAAATCGTGATCGATCTGTTCGCGAATCGACTCTGACTCCCGGACGGTCATGTCCTCTTTGACGACGACGTGACATGATAACGCGTTATAGCCACTCGTGATCGACCAGATGTGTAGATCATGTAGTCCAAGGACGGCTTCGTTCGTTTGAATCGTTGCGACGACCTCATCGATATCGACGTCACTTGGCGTTCCTTCCATCAAGACGTGAACGGATGCTTTCGTCACGTAATAACCGCTCCGCAAGACAAGAATCGCGACGATGATACTCGCAAGCGGATCTGCCCATCCCCAACCAAAGAACATGATGAGAAGAGCAGCCGCAATTGCACCGACGGATCCAAGCATGTCGCTTAAGACGTGCAGATATGCTCCGCGCATGTTGAGATTATGTTCATGTCCTCCGCCTCGTGTCATGATCCAGGCGACCAGGATGTTAACGAGCAACCCGAGGACACTGATGATCAGCATCCCGGTCGTTGCGACAGCGGGTGGATCGATGAAACGCTGAATGGCTTCAATGAAAATATAGAGAGCGATGACGATCAACGTCACGCCGTTTATGATGGCAGCTAGGATCTCAAAGCGTTTTGAACCGAACGTCTTGTTCGCATCCGGTGCTTGACTCGAGAACTGGAAGGCTAACAGGGCGATCGCGAGAGAAATCGAGTCACTTAACATGTGTCCAGCGTCAGATAACAACGCTAGACTGTTCGTCCAAATCCCGCCGATGACCTCGACGATCATGAACGCTGTGATGATCAGGAACGACAGGCCCAGTACCTTTTTATTGTCGGTATGATGATGGTGGTGATGATGATCATTTGCCATGACGTTGCCTCCTTTTACCTTACATTCAAACATCTATTTGAATTATAACGTGCCTCCGTTCTGCGGTCAACGGGCTCACGTGTTATATCCCACGCCTGTACTCTTCCAAAACGACTAATCTGACTATGCAAAAAAAGCGATGACTTCTCGCCATCGCTCTCTTTGTATTCTTCTCAAATAAACGACCGAAAGTCTTCCGTTTGTTGCTCGAGTTGATGTGCGACCTCTTCGATCGCGGTAAAACGTTGTGCATCGTTTCCTTTACTGTCGCAAGGCTTGACGCGACTTCGAGATGGGACGCTTCAATCTTTTTCATCATCGCCATGATTTGACGGTTCATCGTTTCCGTATTCGTCCGTACTTCGACGACTGCACTGCCGACTAAATCCGATAAATTTTTGACTTCACTCGCAACGACGGTGAACCCTTTGCCATGTTCTCCAGCACGTGCCGCTTCGATTGCCGCGTTCAGCGACAACAGGTTCGTTCGGGCTGCGATCTCCTTGATCGTATCAGCAATCTTCTCTATCGTCAGCAATTGACCTTTTTTATAGTTTCATTCAAAAAAAAGAACAATCCTTTATTGCTGAGGTATGGTCAGACTCAATCACTTTTAAGAACTATAGCTGTTACACTAGGGATATGGCATTTGATACGGACAGGGGGAAACAGCATGGAGTATGAAAAAGCATCTCATAAATTTCAACACCGGAAACAACAGTTGACGTTTAAAAAAGAAACGGTCATCGAACGCGTATCCCGGCGATATAATGCAATCGAAATCCCGAAAGACGACATCTCGGATTTAGTGAATGACGATCAACTTGAATACGATGCCATCTTTTGCTGCCTAAAGATTGATGACGTTGCCCTCTTGAATTCGCTTTTTACGCCTAGTGAATTAGACGATTTCGAGTGGGAGATACAAGATAACAAAAGGAGAAATCGACGATACCGATATGCTAATCAGAAAGAAGCAGATTACAATCAATTGATTCTCGATGAGATGGAAGGACGCCGAATTGATATCGTCTTAGAGAGCCTTGACGGTACATATATCACTGGATTCTTGGTTAGGAATCAATCCGAAGTGATCGGCTCTTACTTATATGCTCTCGTCGGTGGTGCACATTTTGCCGATCCTGTCGTAAAAGACCTCGTCATTCGAGCCAGAGAGCTGACAGAAGAAGAAGTCGAAGAATCATATCGTGATTATCTCGACGATTTAGTTCGGTGGGGTCATATTTAAAAAGAACGATGGACTTCAGATGAAATCAATCGTTCTTTATCTGTGCTTCAGCCTTTTCGTTTTGGGCTGCTTTGAAGTTGAGATATATGGTACACCCTACTGTTGCTATTAAAAATATGATGCCATAACCGAGTTCCCAATCGAATCCAAAATACAAGATTGACGATGTAATGACGACAATGAGAACTAACCGAATGCTTGATAGATGATACTTACTCATGATGTCCCTCCTTTTCTCCCGCCACCGAAGTAGATGTATGTCACGAATAGAATCAATGTCCACGTAAAGACCTCGAATATGATTTTAAACAGACCGTCAGGCAGTATTTTCGAGATGTATAACATGGTCATTAAGATCGAGAACGTCAAATGATTATTTCTCATTTGCATAGAGAGCTTTTCCCAGTTGAGTAGGACAAGTAATACCGCGACGGGTGCGAGGAGTGCTGTGAGGAAGAAGAACGGAACGTTTCTCATATATAGTACGGTATCTCATCGTTGTTATTTTCCATCACTAATCACTCCTCATCTAAAAACGTATAGAACGATCTTCTCACTCATTTCGTCGGAACGGATGTAATTGCATGAAAAAAGAAGTATGCCCGCTGATCTATACACTTATCATTCTCGTCATCTTGATAGCTGCCTATCCGACTTACCTCTTTGTTTCTAAAACGATGACTGAAATCAAGATTGAACGAATGTTAGTTAAATCAGGATACGACCAAGATATTTCAAAAAAAGAAACGGTCTTTGAGTTGAAAACCGGAAGATACGTGTTGGAAATCAAATATACGAATGAACCGGACTATACATATAACTATGAAATCGTTGAAGATCATGTGCTGCCGACTGTATATGACCAGTATCGTGTTCAAGTGACTGGTTCCGTACAACACGAATTAAAGTAGACACCATGCTTTAAATAACAATCGAGCCCATTCAGCGATTTTTCGAATGGACTTGATTGTTTGATTACTTAACATTCTTCTTTCATGTTCAATGATTCTGCCGAGCGAATCGTAATCTGTTTTGTAGCATCGTCGATGGAAATGACACAATCCCACATCGGTTTTAACTGAAGGACATCATTTTGATCCAACCACAAGACTGCAGTCAGTTCGATGAAGTTCCCCATCACTACCATTTTTCTCGCCTTCTCATCAATGACTGCATATAATTCATCATCCAAACTGATTTTCCAGTCAAAAAATTCATTGACGCTCATACCTTATCTCTCCCAACCCTTCATACGTTCTCTAGATCATTCCGCCGTAGAGAACGTAATCTTCCACTTCTTGCGCGCAATCAATACAACGATCAGCGAAACCAATAAAGATATTTTAAGGGTCGTATCACTGATGAGCTGTAGCCCGTAATGCAGTGAAAAGAGCGTCGTGAGTAAGAGGACGACGAGTCCTAAGAACATCATGTTTTTCATTCGATCACCTCTTTTCTAATGGTCATTTGACGTTACTTTCAATGCTCTGAAATGTTTCGTCCAATTTCATTCCCCTTGTTTTAAAATCCGCGATATGTTTAAACTAATACAATAAAATAAAAAAAGGAAGTCATTCATGATAAAAAAATCCATAAAATACTTTTTATTGTCATTTATGTTGATTGTTATCATCTTGAATCTTTTGAATGGTCGAGTAATTGAAAATGAACGGTTAACGTTAGCCGTGAACATCGCTATCGTGCTGATGGCGTTATTCTTTATCAGCTTGAGGTTCTCAAAACAAAAACGTAAATAAAATGCTTACTCCTCTTAAAAAGGATTTAAAGGTGGTTAACTCGTGAGACAATTCATGATCTTCGGCGCTTTGATGAATCTTCTGATCATTGGCGCAGTCGTCTATGTCGTATGGAAGTTAGCTAAGAAACTCTTTAAAAAATAAGTGATGAATGTACTTTTTTTCGTTTACTTCATATGAATTAATGTTTACATAAAGAAAGTCCCTTTTTCGAATGAGAAAGGGACTTTCTTTAATTTTTACCCCGCGTAATTAAACAACGTACCACGCAATTCGAACTCATACGTCTCGCCGTCGACGATGCCGACGATTTCGTTACTCTCAATCAACTGATGCAGGAAGCCTGCCATCTCAGCCGCTGTATGGTATTTCTTGACGTTCTTGCTGTAGTCAAATCCTGCTTCCCCGCGTGAACGATCCGCGAATTCCGTCTCTGTCGCAGCTGGTGCAAGCACTTTCGCCCGAAGTTTTGCGCCACCTTTTTGCAGTTCTTGCGCGAGCCCTTCTGTATAGGCACTGACATAGAACTTCGTCGCACAATACGTGACCGCGTTCGGCACGATCCGGTAACCGCCGGCTGATGAGATATTGACAAGTGTTGTTCCTTCGACGTCATGATGATCGCGAACGAACAGACTCGATAAAATCGTCAACGCCTCGATGTTCAAGCGGAGCATCTTTTCGATTTTTCCTAAGTCGATGTCTTGGACGAGATCAAAATCACCGAACCCGGCATTATTGATCCATGTTTCAATTTCGAGTTCTTTTAAGCCTTCGTACAGATCGTGAACGTTTTGGTTATCCGAAAGATCGACCGACTTGAGGATGACATCACTGTCTGGTGAGATTTGTTTGACTTCATCCCGAAGTTTTTCGAGCTCAGACGTCCGTCGCGCGACGAGAACGAGTGATTTTCCTTTTCCTGCGAGTAGTTTTGCTGTCTCATATCCAATTCCTGAACTTGCTCCTGTAATGACCGTGTACTTCATGTAGCATATCCCCTTTTTGATTTGGTATAGTGAGAGTCTAATCCTTAGAGTGAACTCTAAGTCAAGCAGAAAGGTGAGATGTATGTATACGATTTCTGAAATCAGTCGTTTAACCGATACGAGTGCCCATACGATTCGCTATTACGAGAAAGAAGGGCTACTGTTTCCGAAGCGTCAAAATGGTCAACGTCGATACGACGACCAAGACGTGACGTGGCTTCGGTTCGTCCTCCGCTTACGCGAAACGCATATGCCGATCGAGCAGATCCGTTCGTATGTCACGCTGTTCCTTGCCCACGGCGAGCAAGATACGACGCGGGAACGCCTCGCGTTACTTGAAGCACACCATGCAAACGTCTTGGCACAACTGGCAGCATTACAAGAAACGGAGCGAATGATCGCAGAAAAAGTCGACACCTATCGTCGCCTCCATCCTACGATTCCCGCTCCTGACATCGTTCAATCCTCTGAGAATGCCTCCGTCAATTGACGGTAGACCGTTTTCCGCTCGTCAGGCGTCAACGCAAGAAAACTATCACCGATATTGATTTCTGTTGCGCAGCCGGTGTCTTTCTCAACTAGATAGCCGGCGATACCAACCGGTCCTTGCGACTGGATGGCAATCAATTTTTCCTCGACGACTGCTTTGTCTTCTTCGAAGTAGAGATGAAACATATTCGAGACAGGCTCTACTGGACGCGTCGAAATGCCTGGAATTGCATTCAATCTTCTCGCTAGTGCTTTTGCGGCTGCATGGTACTCCGCCATGCGGTCTTTTCGTTTTTCATAATAATGATCAGCAGACAGAATATACGGATAGAGACTGATCAAATCACCGCCGTAGCGGCGTTTCCAGATTCGCGCCTCTTGGCAAAACGTTTCTGGTCCGGCTAAAATCGCTCCTGCAACACCGCCGAGTCCTTTATAAAACGAGATATAGACACTGTCAAACAGCTGCGCGATGTCCTTTGCTTCTGCCTCATAATACGGTAAGACCTCAAGTAAGCGGGCACCGTCCAAGTGAAGTCGGATATTCTGTTTACGGGCATACGTGCAGATGATTTCAAGTTCCTCACGTGACGGAAGCAATCCACCGAGTTCGCGTTGTGGCAGTTCGAGTAACAGACAACTGACGTCCGGCAAAGCTTTGATGTCGTCCATCGTCATCAACCGATCGGCTTCTCCGACTAGTACTGGTTCGATTCCGTGCAATTTCTTTAAGCCGTCCTGCTCATGGATTTCGAGATGACAAAGCGGATGATAGGCGACCTTGCGATTACCCTGTTCATCCGACCAGATGCGTAGCGCAATCTGTTGCGCCATCGTACCACTCGGGAAAAAGACCGCATCCTCATGCCCAAGTAAGTCTGCCATCTTGCGCTCGAACGTCTTGATGAATTCGCCGTTGCCATAGATGTCACTTGGTTGATCAGCTGAGACAGTTCGCAGCGCTTCTTGTAACACGCCAACCGTCCGACTACCATGTCCATCTAAACGTTTCGTCGTTTCTTGGTAACTCGATCGTAAATCCATCTCTTTCATTCCCTTCTAAATCAATGACTATTTTTTGAAAAAATCAAAATATTCCCTCTCCACTTTTGCTATACTGTGTAGCGAAAGTCTGTTAAACGTACTCGTCAAAGGAGGTGTCCCTATCGTGCAAACGCTTCGCACTCGCCTATTGCTTCTTATCCCACTTGTCTGTCTACTACTACTTACCGTGCAACAATTCGTCCCGTCGCTCTATACGTCACTGCTTGGACGAATTGATCCAGCAACGAATACATATTGCGCCGATCGTTGTGGTCCAAAGGAATCGATCTTCGATACGATCGAAGAAGGAACGTCTTATGGCGAGAGCACGGTCACGATGAGCGAAGCCGATCCACCAGCTCCATGGTTCCGGACAGGATTCGATTCTTCGGTTACGACACCTCCTTATCTTCTCATACTATGTCTTATTCTCCTGTTTTGTAGCTGGTTTTTCTGGCATTATCTTCAGTGGTTGCGTCGACCTCGTATCGATCCATCAGGATATGCGCTTCCCCCACGGTTCCCGATTTTCATTTATGAGACGAAAGACCTGCCCGCTGACTCGATTCGAAAACAACTCGCTCACTTTAATGCACAATTGCCACTTTCCTTACAACGCCGTACCCACGAGACGGTAACGGAATGGTTCGACCGAATTGCGTTCCCATCTCCTGTTGACCCGCTCTACTTTGAAGTGCGGTATGGGAAGATGCCGGTCATCTCGACGCATCAATTGACCTTCTTCGCCCAAGCGATGGAGCAGTATCTTCGGACATGCCAAGTTCAATCATCGATCTCTTGAATCCTGCCGCCCTGCTCATTGAAGCTCGGCGGTTTTTCTTTTGCTGTCGAGTAGGATGACATCTTAAAAAAACGTTTCAAGTGTTTTTAAAGTTTGGATTGACTATTTTTCAAAATCAGACGATTAGTTGCCAGAAAACTGGGTAATATAGACTATAGTAGAGAAAAAGTCGTTCAACCAGGAGAGTGAGGTGAGAGAAGATGATCAGTGCACAAGAAGCCTATTACATCAAGAAGGAATTGAATGAAAAGTTCGAGGATCCGCGGATTTCCTGTGATTTTTCAATCTTTTCGCTTGAACCGTTCCAACTTCTCTTGCACGTCCAAGAAGATGTCGATGAGCTCAGTACTGAAACACGCTATGGCTTAAGCCGCAAGATTCGGTCCCAGCTCAAACAACTCGATGCACGTGTCGGTGGTATTCCCGTCAAAGCGGTCTATGTCATATCGGCGCCTCTCATTTCCGATCGATCATATTGCGTCATCTTACAATGAAAAAATCCCACACGTGAGCATCGCATCTCACGCGTGGGATTTTTATCGAATTCATATTTTCAGCCTGCCATGTCACCGATTTGGTTCCGACCATTCTCTTTCGCCCGATACAACGCTTGGTCGGCTTGATCGATCACCTCTTTTTCCGTCGTCTCTGCTCCGGGTACGAGCGACGTCAAGCCAAGACTGACACTGACCCGGCAAAGTGGTTCATACCGTTCATGTACGATATTCAAATCGAGAATGTCCTGACGGATTCGTTCTGCAATGTGCCGGGTTTCTTCTGCTCCACGCGACAACAAGACTGTGAATTCCTCCCCACCGTACCGTGCGACTTGTCCGTGACGCGCTTGACGCTTTAAGACGCGGGCGACTTCTTTTAAACATTCATCCCCTTTTAAATGACCATACGTATCGTTATACGATTTAAAGGCATCAACATCGATCAAAATCAGGGAGAGTGGTGTCTGATGTTGTTTGGCTTCTTCAAGCAGTTGCTCGAGTCGTTCATCGAAAGCCCGTCGATTCGGGATACCAGTCAAGGCGTCGTGAAGAGAACGATGAATCAAGGCTTGTTTACTGCGCTCCATCCGAAACGTCTGGATGAAGGCGATCAAGACGATGACCGCGATGCTTGCGACAACGACGATGACCCATTTCGCAGCACTCGATGCTTGTTCGGAACGATTCGTTGCTTCAGCAATGATGCGATTGACGTCCGTTCGTAGACGAGCATCGATCGGACGAAACGTCTCGATGTACTGCATCCCCTGATATCGTTTTGCCTCAGCCGCTGCTTGATCTTCACTTCGAGCGAGTGCCAGTTGCGCGTCATAAAAACGCGTCGCCGTCTCAATTCGGGGAATCGCCTCGGTCCGGACGAGTTTTCGCATGATCGGATGATTCTCATCGAGTTGATTGAGTCGCTTGACCGTTTGATTAAGCCGATCAATCGTCCGTTCATACTGGGCTAAATCCGCCTCGTTCGGTGAGAGGATATAACTGCGGACGACGAGTTCAAGGTTCAATAACGCTGGAAATAATTCTGCTGCTTCCGTCGAGATGGGAATCGCCTCGTTTAAGATACGAGCATTTTCTCGTTCGATTTTCAGGAAAGCTTGATAGCTCCAGACGCTTGTAAACAAAAGCGAACAAAGTGCTAAAAACAAATACCGCTGCAACGTTGACCATTTCACAAAAAGACCGACCTTTCTTTCTTTATCTACTTGACTAAAGTCTATCCCTTATATCGGTGTCTTGAAATCAAACTGTTAGTCGTTTGTATGAAATAATGCCCGTTGCTGACACATTCCAAACGCTTCCAGCCTTCTTAATCGGTCAAGGATGTGTTTTCCAGCTGTTCCTGTGCCTGTCTTCGTCTCAGTGCCCGCTCGGTCACGTCATTGTTTTTCCACCAAGCAATGAAAAGACCGACTAGTCCAATCAAACCCGTCACGAATCGCTCGACGTCACTTGACGACACCGGTAATGCCGAAAATCCGAGCGTCGGTAAGAGTAACTCAAGAAAGACGTAGAGCGGAATCAAGAGTCGAATCCACGCTTGAAAACGAATCATGGTGACACCGGAAACAAACGATGCCATGTTAGTGGACCAACAATTCCGTCAACGACAAGACGACACGTCTGTTGGAACGTTCGAACGGCGTGCGTCAATCGGGCATCAAACACTCCGGTTACCGCTAGACCTAATCGTTTTTCAATTGCCCGAACGAGTTCCGGTGCTTGGATTCGTTCCCGTAGATAGAGTCCCGGTTTTGGCACATGATGGCGGGCAAGACTAACATGATCGTACAGTTCAAAATGTGGGTAGTCGGGAAAACGAGACCAATCGCCTCCCCAGTCCATTCCGCGTCGTTTCATCGCTGCAACGATCCGCCGGAGTCGCGCGTCTGGCGGAGAAAGGAACAATGCGCCATTTTCGTAATGGAAGACGTCGATTGCGACACCGAAGTTATGGTTTGATTGACCCCCTCGTGCCTGTGTGACGATCGGTCCTTGTGTCGTCCGTCCCTTCGCATATAACGCGTTCTGTTCGGCTATGCTCCGAAAGCTTTGCGCTATACCGAGCTTGATCCCTTGCGGATAGAGCTCACGAATCACGTCACGCGCGATTCGGACGACTGTCGGGTGCATGCCGGGGACAGTTAGTTTTTGGTTTGCCCGTCGCAGTAACTCTTCTAATTGCATTAAGCTCCCTCCCTTGTCAATGCTTGTAACAATTCAGCGATCTCGGCATCGTCAGGAATGACTTGCTGCTCTTGTTGTTTCGCCTCGTAAGCGCGTTGTGATATTTTTTCTTGTTCAACCCAATTCGGTAATTGAAATAATGAAGTTCCTTTCCGCGTTCGATGAGTTATTCGTTTGGAACGTTTAGTCGCGGATCCGGTCGCGAGGCGCTTGACGACTTGTTCGATATAACCGAAGTGACGACTATTCGCCCGTGCCGCTTCTTCGATTGCGTACTGAATCCGCTCGACTGGGTGCTCCGACGCAAGCTGAAGCAATTCTTGCTTGATTCGGGGTGTCGCTTTGCCGAGATTCGTCTCGTACTGCTGCACCAGTTCCTTTTTTAAAGTCGTTTTCTTCAAGACCTCTTCTTCGGAGGCAACAAAAACCTCGGGGGCAGTCGTCTCCTGACTTACCGGGGGTGTACTGTCAACACGAGGCAGGACACGATAGGCATTTGATGTCTGCCCTCCGTGTTTCGTAAAGCGTTCGACCTTTTCAATCCGACCGCTCGCAATCAAGGACTGGATACACGACTTGACCGTCGATTTGCTGCACGGGACAGCATCGGCAATCGTCTGATAGGACGGAAACGCTTGACCATCCTGACCGCTGAAACTCTCGAGGATCAGGTAAATCATCTTTTCATGGACGGACGCGAATGCCGTCCCGCTCCGTAAGAGCGTATGGGGAATCGGAAGATAAGGGGTTTGCATAGTGATTCCTCCTTTCTAGGAAAGATGACAGGAAGAAGTGACTGTTTGTTCGAAAAGAGTAGGGAGAAGTTTTTTGAGAGGAGTGACGAAATGAACGAGCTATTTACATTTTACTTACACGAACTGGATCACTATCGTCCCGATGAATTAATCCATCACATCGATCATGACACATGGTCGATCAGTCAGATGTATGATCACCTGATTGTCGTCAGTCATGAATATTTAGATGAAGTCGAGGCATGTCAGTTCGCACCAGTAACAGAATCCGGGAAGTCTCCGTTCGGTGAACGATTATTTACTGCCGGCGCGTTTCCGGCGACTCCAATCCGATTACCGGATACGATGAATGCACCACCTGACGAGACGGATCAAATCGAGCGACTACGGACGCGCTGGCGACAGCTGAGCGATCGTCACGCCGCGCTTGCAACGATCGCTCAGTCGACAGCATCTGACCAAACGACGCGTCACGGTGGAATGGGCTGGTTGAACGCAGCAGAGTGGTATGCTCTCGTTTCGTACCATCTCGCACATCATCAGCATCAAAAACGACGACTCGATGCTGCATTAGCGAATCGAACATGAAAAAAAGCGCTCTCCTCATGCGAAGAGCGCTTCGATTCATTTCAAGACATCCCAATTTGAAAAGTGCCTTGCCTCGAGATCGAGTTGCTGTTCCTCAATCCAGCGAAACGCTTCGAGTACGAGCGGTGACGCGTTATCGATCGAGACGTCACTCGCCTTGACCCAGCGCGCACCGAGCGAGTCTTGTCCGACGAATTGTTCAGGGATACAAAGCGTTCCACCCGTCTGTCGGACGAGATAAAAGACGGCGATGTGATGGACTTCTTCGAACTCGCGCCAATCCCACGGAAGCTTGAAGTCCGCGACGCCGATCTGCCGTTCGAGTGCCACCTCGAGCCCTGTCTCTTCCATGAATTCCCGGCGCATCGCCGTAGCGAGCGTCTCCCCTTCTTCGAGGCTCCCCCCTGGTAAGTCATAGCGATTGATATACGGTCCACCATTCTTGTCGATGACGAGTAAGGCATCATCCTTCATCAATAATCCATAGACACCGAATGCCCGGTGACAACGAATCGTCTTCATGTGTCATTCCCCCTTCTCTTCATCTGCAGGACGGTCGGGATGAACGGATCCAAAAAGCCGTCAAACGGAAACTCTGCTACGAGATTCGCTGTTGTAGGTTCAGTAACGATGCACGAGCTCGTTCAATCACATCAGTCGGATAGTCGTACAATTGTTGGTTCTCTAAAAATTCGTCCTCGTCGACGACCGTCCACACTCCCTCTCGATGGACGAGATCGAGATCCAGATCGATGAACGATAAGGTAGTTCCTTGATGAACGATAAGGTAGTTCCTTGAAGAACCGACGGTAAGCAAATGTTACAGTAATACGTCACTTCTCCCGTCCGTTCTAAATCGAGACCGACCGTGAAATCCGCATCAAGCGGATAAAATTCAAGACTGTAGTTATCGTATGTATAAAGAGCGTCCCGTCGATGATGATGGAGCGTCCGTCCTGGCGTGTTCGCAATGAGCAGATAATTTTTCGTCTGCTCAAGCACGTATCCGTCCCACGAGTAATGCGGATATCCGTCAAATTTCCGTGCTTCGATTGATAAATGCTTTAGTTCCAAGTCCACCCCGTCCCTTCCCAATAGATCTCTTATTTTACCAAATGATTTCATTCGAGCAAGTCTTTACCTGAATCTTTAAAATTTTGAGACTCTCTCGTTGACATCCTTTATTAAACTGCTATCGTGAAAGTATCATACTCAAGGATGTGGAACTCATGTTCATTGCCGAGTTGTTATTGAACGCTTGCATCGCTTTCACCGGCTTTTATTTGATCGCCAAAATCATCTATAGTCAACGTCTCGCATCGAGTAGCCTGAAGTCGCTTATCATTGGTCTCGCGACAGGGTTGCTTGGCGTACTGCTGATGTTTAAAGGAATCGCCGTCAACGAGTCGTTGCGGATGGATTTGCGTCATTTACCGCTCGTCTTACTCGCTTTTTACGGCGTCCGCTCGCCACTGATCATCGCGACGCTGATCATCGGTTGTTCCCGCTTCTACTTCGGCTGGACACCGCAAGCGGTCGTCGCCTTTCTTGCTGTCCTTGGCATCAGCACCGGGATGTACTTCATCCATAAACGGTTGCTCCACCGACCGTTCTTGCAAAACCTGATCATGAACGTCTGGGCTTTGTTCATGATCTCGATCGCCGTCTCGATCAATCTCGGTTTTAGTGACGCCGCCCTTCGCTTGCTCGCTTCGACGTGGACGATCGGACTCGCGGTCGGACTGTTATCGAGTCTGTTGACAATCGATTTTCAATTGCTCAACGAACAGGTCCAGCGCTATAAACAATCAGCCGAACTCGATCATTTGACAGGACTCTATAATCGACGTGTTTGGGACGAACGGACGGCACTGCTTGAAGCAGAAGGACGCGTCTATAATGTGCTCGCGTTCGATATCGACCACTTCAAGCATGTCAACGATACGTACGGTCATGCGAATGGTGACCTCGTCTTGCAACAGTTCGCACGCATCTTGCTGGAAGAGACACGCCCGCACGATATCACGGCCCGGATCGGTGGCGAGGAATTCATGGTCCTCGTCTATGATTTGACACCTTCTAAAGTCACGAAGGTCGCCAACCGGATCCGGGAGCGAATCGCGAACACCCGCTTTCAGCTCGACGGATTTCCGACCATCTCGATCACATCGTCTGTCGGCATCGCCCATGGAAAACATGTCGCTGTCCAACGGATGAACATTTTAGCTGACGAAGCCTTATATGCTGCGAAGGAACAGGGACGAAATCTTGTCATCCTGCATGAAGTGGATGTCGAAGCAGCCGTCACGACACACGAACGGGAACCGGTTCGCTCATAAGAAAGGAGTGACCGCTAATGTTAGAGCGGATGAAAGGCGTCGCTAGACGGATGAAGCATCAATTATCGGTTCTCTCATATGTGATCGACCATCCCCGATTACCCCGTCATATCAAATGGGGGATCGTTGCTTTGATCGCCTACACTGTCACTCCGATCGACTTGATTCCGGATTTTCTACCCGTCATCGGTCTGCTCGATGATCTCTTGCTCGTTCCACTCGGTATCTATCTCATCATCCGTTCGATTCCTGAAGAAATTCTGACACAAGCACGACAACGACTTGAAATACAAGGACCGCGCTCCTTTCCATTACTGCGTCGTTACGGTCTGTCGTTCGTGTTCGTCTGTTGGGGCATTGTTATCGGTCTTGTGATATGGTGGATGATGTAAAAGAAACCAAATCCATCCATAAGGAGTGATACGATGAAAACAGACTTTGAGTTCATGACGACGTCGGAAGCGATTCTGTTCGTCAGTTCTTTTTTCATGTGGTTGTACGTCGGCCGTCATTTCGTCATGATCGCGACGTTCGATGACTTATTTTTGACGCAATCTTGGTGGTTACTTCTTCCACTCATCACCTTCATCTTATTCTTACGCTCGTTCGTCGTGCGACGTTTGATCCTCCATCATCGTCAAGAAGATGAGGGCGACATGTCACGCGAAGCATGATTCATGCAAAAGAGGATCTACCATAATATCGGTAGATCCTCTTTCTTTATGTTTGATCAATTCGACGAAACTGTAAGCCGCGCGCTTTCCACTCCGGTAATAGTTCCCGAAGCGCCGCGATCGTCTGCACAGGTGCTTGTGGATCTGCCCCGAACGTATCTCCGTTATCGTGGAGCAAGATGATGTCTCCTTCTGACACATGTGATAGCAACCGTTTGATTTTCGCTTTCCCGCCCTCTAGCTTCCAGTCCTCCGCCATCTTCGACCAGAGAATCATTTCGTAAGAAGGAGGACAGAGGACATCTCCAGCATTGAGCGCACCCCATGGTGGACGATAGACCGTCGGACGCTCACCTGAGATCCGTTCAATGACTGTTGCCGTCCGCTCGATTCCTTGACGGACCGTCGACGGTCGCATCGACCAGTTTGGACGATGGACATAGTTGTGAATACCGAGTTGATGCCCTTCTTCGTGCATCCGGCGAATGAGATCCGGATGTGCCTCCGCTTTATGACCCACGACGAAAAACGTCGCCTGAATCCCTTCTTGTTGTAAAAGGTCCAGTAATTCTGCTGTATAGACGGGATCTGGACCATCATCGAACGTCAAGGCGACGGATCGTGAATCCAGTGATTTCGTGACGCGCCATCCGAAGACGCGTGAGGCCATATACGGAACGACCGTATAGGCAAGTGTAGCGAGAACTCCCGCTGTGACAAGGCGTGACCGCATCTGCATAATTCTCCTTTATCCGTTTACTTGACGCTGACCACCTTCAAGACAACCCGCAATCCGTTTCTCAAAAAAACGTCGATCGGCAATGACTTGCTCACTTTGATACTGTGAGATCGCTTGCTGCCATTGGTGCATGACGTCCGGATTCTCAAGTGTTCGACGAATGACGTCAGCGAGTGTATCTGTTTGATCGAACGAAAAGGCAAGTCCTTTATCTAATAAATAAGTTCGATTGATTTCTTCTTGCCCTGGTAGGACATGCTGCATAAAAAGCGGTACCCGTTTTTCGAATGCTTCACTGACCGTTACGCCACCAGGCTTCGTGACGATTGCATCCATCCGTTCATATAGCTGATTCATCTCATCACGTGAATCGATATAGGCAAGTGGATGGATGTGAGCTTGTTTCTGTGAAGACAATCGTTTGTATAACGAGCGATTATTGCCACATAAGACGTAAAAATCCGCTTCCGCACAGTGCTCGATTTGCTTCAGCAACGTCTCCAGTTGACCGAGCCCACCGTTTCCCCCAGCAACAAGAATTTGTTTGCGGGACTGCGTCGAGCGAATGATCGAACCGCCAGAGATTGCTGGATGGACAGGGATTCCCGTCACAAATAAGCGCTCTTCCGGCACGGCATGTTGCGTGAGTAACTCCTGTTTTGCCTCACGATTCGGCAACAAATGATACTCGATATGCGTCTTTCCCCAAACCCGACTGACGAATAGATCGGTATAAGCATTGATGACCGGTACGTCACAAAGGTTTCGTTCTTTCAATTGATTCAACAGATAGGACGGAAACGCATGTGTACAGATGATGACATCCGGCTCTTCCGTCCGAATGATCCGTAACATCTGTTGTTGGAAATAATGCGACGTCCACCCTGTCGAGCGCGCGTTACTCGAGCGTCCGGCGATGTGCCGATGATAAAAACGACTATAACCGTTAGAGAAATGGCGAATCCAGTTCAGATAAAACTTCGATGTCACCCATTCCGCAAACGGGCTGATTGTACTGAGTAACTCTACTTCCTTGACTTCAACGTCTGGTCCCTGCAATCGTTCGGCGATGGCTTCCGCGACGAGATGATGACCGGATCGCATCCTTAAAAAAGGAAAGATCACTATTTTTTGCATCGTATGTCCACTCCTTCAAACTATCCGCAAAAATCCTTTAAAAAGAAGTATCGCTTAGTCTTCTTTTCCCGCTTGGTTTTCCCTTGAAACGACGCGTTTTTCGAGCCGTTTACGCTTGAGCCATTTGACGAGGACACCGAGCAGGAACAACACGAGTAAGGCAAGTCCGAAATACGGGACGACTTCCGGCTTGATATGAAACGTCTTTCCGGCAAAGTGACCGAGTAAGACGAAAGGAACGACCCATAGTGCGGAACCAAGTGCCGACACCCAGAAATACCGACCGAATGGAATCCGCTTCATCCCTGCAAAATATGGATTGATTTGCCGCACACCGGGAATATAAAGACCGCCAATGATCGTCCGATTGATTCGTCCCATGTAGCCGTTTGACACCCGTTCCCAGCGCTCCCTCGTCAATCCGATAAACCGACCGTACCGTAAGACGGTCGGTCCAAAGAAGCGCCCCGCGCCATATGCTGTCAGCATGCCGACGAACGTCCCGGCGTAAGCGGTCAAGATCGAATAGATCAAGCGTTCTTCGTTCTGACCACTTAAGATACCGATCAGGACGAGTAGTGATTCTTCCGGTGCCGGGATCCCGACGATGCCAAAAAATAAAAAGATGAAAATAACGCCATATCCATAGGCATCGAGATACTGGTTGACCGTATCCATGTTCATGTTGTCACGTCCTCTACTGCTGTCTCTCTGTACTGTTTCATCGTCTTCTGACTATGTATTCGTTCCTGTTCATGCAATTCCTTTTTTAGAAAAATTAAAACCTGTTTCATTCGAAAATTGACCCATTCTCTCATCTCACCTCGTGACAGTTCTCAGTTTTTAGGAGATGATAAAGAGACTGAAGTAAATCTCTATAGAAAGAAGGAGAAGGACGATGAAAGAGACTGAACAACTGACGATTCGACCGCTCTCGCCCGAGCATATTCCACTCGTCAATGATGCCAACGATCCCTTCCCAATCATCGGACGCATCGTTCCGCAGTTTTCGGATGCCGCATGGACCTACACGGAAGAACTATATGAAACAGCTACTCAAACCCATTTCCCGGACGACCGACTCGATTGGACGACCTACATTGATAACGAGGACCGAATCGTCCTCCTCGCCTTCTCCGGCACTTCTTGTATCGGACAGATTCGCCTCGTGCGTGACTGGAACCGTTTTGCCTACATCGAGAATATCGCTGTCAAACAAGCATTTCGTAAACATGGCGTCGGACACCAACTGCTCACCGCTGCGACGAAGTGGGCACAACAACGCGAGCTGCTTGGTCTGTCGCTCGAAGCACAGAACGACAATCTAATGGCTTGCCGCTTCTACGTCCGAGAGGGCTTCGTGCTCGGTGGTGTCGATAGTCTAAAACAATCTGCCAATCCTCATATCGATTTGACGTTATACTGGTACAAACTATTTTAAACGTCAGCCAGAAAGGACTTATCTGATGTTGTCTATCGTAAAGAACAGTTTTATTTCTACGATATTGTTCGCTTTCTTGTACGCACTCATTGCTGGGCTTGAGATGGGTGATCTAGCAATATACGGCACGTCCTTCACCGACTTCTTCTTAATTGGTCTACTGTTTGCCGGTCCTGTCATCCTGATTGGCGCACTCTTGACAGAATGGCTTCCGCTCCTGTTATTCCGTTCGACTGTTTCATTCGCACAACGATTCATCCTCAATCAAGTCGTCGCCCTATTTGCTAGTGTCGCCCTCTATCTGATTCTGCAATCCAATCAATTTTTGTTCTACTTTGTCTTGTTCTGTTCTGGTGTAGCGTTGATGTATCTCCTCGTCTCCGAGTCGGCACGGAAGTATCCGTCATTCCTACCCTATCTGTTCGGGTGGCTCGGTCGGACCGTCCTTAGCTTCTTTTTGTTTCTGAACTTGTTTGGGACGATGACTATGATGGTGCCGTTTTTGTCCTACACGGTGCAGTTGGTCAATGAGCACTTGGACGCAGTCCTACTGTTGTACTTCAGCAGTATCGCGATTGCTGACACTCTTTTGGCTGTCCGTTTCACGAAACGTTCGCTACCCTGGACGACGCATCTTCTCGTTCATCAAGGTACAGTCTTCATGTTTGCTGGCGCATTCACCTTGTTCACTTCGCTTCCTGCGGTATGTTCCATCGGAAACGTAGTCGCTGCCTTTTTATACGTAATGATCACCCGTCTCTTCATCGTCATGAAAACGGGGAAGGAGGAGCACCATGGTCCGTCTGTCATTTCGACTTCTGATGAGTAACTGGATTTTTTTGATGCTGTATCAACACCTCCCGTCGTCACCACGACTCATGCCAGATACGGACGTCGGCTATTATTCAGGTGTCTTTGAGACATTGCTGTCGTTTATGATTGTCATCTCGATCGGCGGTATCCTGACTGACGCAATCCGTTACTTCGGCTTCCGAACACGTCCACTCTCCTGGATGGCACATCTCTTTTTGAATCAAGGCATTGCCTTATTCATTGGTGGCATCTTATTAATCGTCTTCAATGGTCTGTTTCAACCGCTTTATTTTCAAGCAATTGCAAGTAGCGCTGCTTTCCTCTACTTTATGATGACGCGTTTGACGTTATTATATAAAGAAGACCAGGTTGTTTGAAATCAGCCACTTTCTTACATTTTTGTTAGGTAAGAATGACAGACTAGGCATTATACTGAATGTATCGTTCAGTAAAGGAGACATGCCGCATGTTTCGTCAAAAATCACTTCTGTACTTACTGATATTCTTGTCCTTCGGTTTAGCCTTCGATACGGTCACAGGATCGTCTCTCGTTCCGTTCGTCGAACCCCTTCATCAATTGATTGCCTCACTTGCGTTGACGATCACGACCGCCTGTTTGACACTGTTCTTTCTGTTTTACCACGGCGTTCGTCCGCACCTTGAATTACTGATCGTCCTCCCCTTTTTGATTTTGACGAGCGGCATCACGTTCTTGTTCGTCTTCTTGAACGCAATGACTGTCATCTAACGTCACCAAAAAGCCCGTCTTCTTCAAGGAGACGGGCTTTGATCGGCAATATGTAGATCACGGTTTGGCGTGAAGTTCTATCAACGGATCGCTTTCACTCGGCCAATTGATTTGTCCCTCGTAATGATCCTCGATCGTCGCGACGGGTTCCGAACGTTCGAACCGGGACGGTTGCGTCGATGTCGTACAGACGATCAAGACAGCTAATAGACTGATGATACTAAAGCATCGTCGCATCATAATTTGAGCTCCTTTAGTCGTTTCTATTCTCATATTAAACAAACCATACTATTATGCCATCCGTCCTCCGCTGTATCTCTCACTCCGTCCATCAAAAAAGACCGACTACGTGAGTCGGTCTGACACCATCACCCTTGTTCGCCAACGACTGAGAACCGTTCGTTGAGATGTTGCGCGTTTTCAAGCTCATCGACTACCGCGATGGCATAATCCGCGTAACTGATGTAGCTTTCCCCTTTTGCGTTCAGAATCATTTGCTCGCCGCCAACTGTATACGCTCCTGTGCGTTGACCGCTCGGATCAAAGAATCCAGCGGGGCTGAGATACGTCCATGTCACGTCTTGCTGCCCTTGCAGTTCGATCAAGTTTTTTCCCATGTTCGAGGCTGTCGGATAATACGCTTCCGGGAAATCCGGTGTTTCCATGACACGTACTGTATGCTCGGCATCAACGAATAGGCTTCCCGCACCACCGACGACGAATAGTCGTGTCTTGCTTCCTGCTAACACGTTGATTAAATGACGACCGACTTCGATATGTTTCGTCTCCTCACCCGGTGCTGCGTTAAACGCATTGACGATGGCGTCAAACCCGTTCAAGTCGTCTTTCGTCAGCGCGAGCACATCGCGCTCGAGAATCGTGACGTCTGCCGTCACTTTTGCCGCGTTACGGACGATTGCCGTGACGTCATGTCCGCGTGTGATTGCATCTTGTACAATCAATTGCCCTGCTTTTCCTGTTGCTCCGATGATTCCGATGTTCATGATGATTCCTCCTTTTGATATGTAACTATTTCGATTACATGTAACCAGTATAGTTACAAATACTTTGTTTGTCAACAGTGTTGTTCCTATTCCCTGTTTCTTGCCAAATGAACGATACAGCGTATAATGAGAGAACAATGTTTTTAAGAAGGAGGGTCATCCGTTGGCTATCAGTACACGTTTTTCCGTTGGCATCCATATTCTCTCGTTGATCGCGACCGATGAGAAGATGACATCCGACTTGATTGCCGGCAGTGTCAATACGAATCCGGTCGTCATCCGTAAAATCATGAGCATGCTTAAAAAAGCTGATCTGATTGCGGTCCGTCCGGGTGTCGCAGGTGCGCGACTTGCCCGCCCGTTGTCTAGGATTACGCTGCTTGACGTCTATCACGCCGTCGCTGTCGTACCGGATAAGGAGTTGTTCAGCGTTCATGCCGCACCGAACCCGGACTGCCCGGTCGGACGAAACATCCAATCGACGGTCACACCCATCTTCGAGCTCGCACAATCCGCGCTTGAAAAGGTGCTGGCTCACGTCACACTCCAAGATATCGTTAGTGAAATCGAACAAAAAGAAGCATCGTCCTCGCTAGGATGATGCTTCTTTCATTACACGAACCATTGGTATAACAAGTACCCACCACCGAGAACGATAAGCACCGCGAGCATCTCCAGACCACGCATCCCGTCGTTTTGTCCACGCGGTACCGCACTACCGAGACCTTGATCGACACCATCGCGGAGATGATCGAGTGCTTGTTTCTTTTCTTGTTTGAAGCGAGACATTAGAACGACCCCTTTTTACATATTGTACCACTAGAACCTTCTCTTGTAAGATAGATAATGAAGTAGATAAAAAAGAGAGCTGGTGTGTAATGTCTAAATGGAAATGGTCGCACTATGTTTCAAGTGATTCACCAATTATCGCCAAACGGTTAGATGGTGGGTATACGAATGATGTCTACTTGATTGAAACGGATTCGTTTCAGCAAGTCGCAAAAATCGGTGCTCACCGATTGGTCATGACCGAAACGAAGGCACTTCAGCTGTTACACGATGCGTCAATCGTCCCGAACGTATTGCGAGTCGTTGATTTACATCCTGCTTGCCTACTTTTCATGGAGTATCGAACAGGACAGCCGATGCAAGAACGGATTACGCAGATGCCGCATGATGAGATTGAAAACTTGTACACTCGATTGGGTCACCTACTTGCGACTTCGATCCATTCAATCGAGTATTCGAGTAAATCACCCCTCCCACTCGTTTCGATTGCATGGACAGGCGGTGTTTCATTCGTTCCTAACAAGTGGGCTGATGAGAGTCGTTCATGGATTGAACGTTTTTCTGGTAAAACAGAATACGTGTTTTCGCACGGTGATTTTGGGATTCATAATGGATTGATTGATAACCATAACCTGACATTACTTGACTGGGAATGGGCATGCTTCAGTAATCCGCTTCTCGATATTGGCTGGATGTGTTGGTTTACGTCCTTTCATTATCCAAACTCAAGTCACCTATGGCTGATCAAGTTTTTAAATGCTTATCAATCTGAACGTGCATGCCTTCTCACTGTTGATCACCTACTGGCTGCAAACCTCGTTTCCATTTGGCGTATCTTGCATCGACTCGAGAATGCTTCTGTTGTGACGCAACAAGAGTGGACCGATCGTCTCGTCTTCACCTTATCATCGGACTATCGACGGCATCTCGAACGACTCGTCAATCGATGAGGGAAGTGATGACATCATCACTCACTTCCAATGAACGCTTGACAGCCCATCTTTTCAACGATCAAAACATCCTGCTCGAAGCGTTTGATAGAATGTTTTGATGCTTGTTCGTCAATCAAATTCGGATGACCAAAGCATACATTTAGTATCGAATTAAGTTTCTCTGCCTCACCGCCGATAAAATAGTGAGACATATAGGTGTTGTCTTCTGAGGCAATGACGACGAATGTAGCCATATCAAGCACTCCTTCGACGCTTTCTGCTGTCATGAGTTTGTCTTTCACAGATGCATTCTGAAAGTCATACGATTCGATGGAGGCAATCCTACCTTGCAACAGATCAAGAATTGATTTTCGATAGACACAATAGACTGCAACGATCGTTTCAACAGGTGGAACGAATGGATCTTCGAGGATCGTGATCAAACGCTCGTCGTCTTGATTCAGGCGGATGGCTTGCAAGTGATTGACCAATAATTGATCAATGACGTTCACGTTCGTCGGTTGGATCGATTTAAAATCATATACAGGCAAATCTTCTCCCCCGTTCGTTTAGTCGATGATTGTATCCTTCCCTTCTGCGCGTAACCGCTGCAAGGATGCTTTCATCGTCTCAATCTCTTCATCCGTATGCCGTTCCCACGTTCCGAGTTCAGCGATGATCTTCACGGGTTCAGTCGAACGATACGACCGGGTCGGATTGCCTGGGAACCGTTTGTTCGTCAAGTTCGGATCATCCTCATACGCTCCGAGTGGTTCGACGAGATAGATATGCTCCGGAGCGTCAGATTGTGCGAGCTCCGCGCCCCACTTCGCTGCATCAAGTGTTGCTGTGAAATAGACGTGCTGGAGCGGTCGTTCACGAAAATTCGACGCGTGCCCTGGTTTCAATTCGTCACCGATTCGCAACGTGGCTTTCGTGCCATGGAAAAACGGACCTTCGACTGGTTTCATACGCTCGCCTCCTGACTGGATACATTCAGTATAGACAGTCGATTGATTCAGGTGTAGTCTGTTTCAAAACGAAATTTCACGGTATACTTATAGCAAAGGAAGATCATTTGTCGTCAGATTGTAACTCGTTTTTTGTCTAGCCATCAGGCATGATGGGAATAGTCATTTTACATACCCTATAGGAGGTCATCCGTTCAACGTGAAGTTCTTTAAAGCTTTAGCGAAAACCGAAGAGGCTGTCTGGATTCCAGAAGCCGAGTGGCAAACCGTTTGTGAGCAAGAAGGACTGACCGTGCCGCATCATCCGCAAGAACAATTTGTTGGTCTCGCGTACAACAATCAGCGGCAAGTCGTCGAAGTCACGCGCAACATGCGCCCCCCGGCGCTCAGTTATTACGTTACGATTCTTGAGCCACCCAATAGTCGATCCCTCATCTCAAAACGTTCGTTCTTAACAGTGCTTCATGAACGAACGGAGCGCACGTCCCTCACCGAATACGGTACATTCTGTTTACTTGAGATCAACGTTCGTGAAGAAGGACTCGGCGAGCGTGGTCTGTTACTTGAGTCGTTGATTCATGATATTGAAAAAAAGTACACTCATTACGCGATTCGTGGCGATTATGCGACGATCACCTTACAAGGACGCGTCTCAGATCAATGTTTTACGAAATATGGATTCCAGTTAACGGATTCCTATCTCACGCTTTCGAATGGGATTCCTTCCTGAACCGACCTGACATGTTCAGGTCTTTTTTGTACAGTTCCTAGGCAATGATGGGAAGTGATGGGTTTGCGTTCAAACTAGTAGCACTACATATTTTTAATATGGTATGGTAAAAGTAATTCATCAGCAGTACATTCTACATTTAAGAGGTTCCCCATGACAACAACGACAGAGACATATCCCATGACATGCTGGCATACGATTTCGACGTATCATAATCAACAAATCAAGCGCGTCAATGCTTTCTTGAAACAATGGGATCTCTCCCATACGAATCTTGAAGTATTGCGTTGCCTACAGACGACCTCATGCACGAGCCAGAAGGAAATCGCGGAACGGATCCAAGTGACCGATGGCACGATTTCACACGGAATCAAACGTTTATTTGATCGGCAACTGATTACGCGTCAACGGAAATGGAAGACGAACTATCTGCTATTGACGGAAAAAGGAGCAGTCATTCTGCAAGAAGTGTTGCCCGCCTACGAACGTTTTCAACAAGAACAATTCGCTGCTTTGACTGCGCGACAACAGGAAGAATTAATCCGTTTCTTCGATAAGCTCAATCCTGCGTGACAGAAGAGGAGGAAAAATCATGACCTTCACATTCGAATCTTCAATGCAACACTGGAACGCCATTCAGCGAATCCATTCTCGTTATTCGAAAGAAGTCAACGATGTACTGAAACCAAAAGGACTCTCGAAGTCCCAATTCGATTTATTGATGACCCTATATCATCAAGAGAGTGCGACACAAAAATCACTTGAACGCACGCTCGAACTCTCAAGCGGTGCCATTTCGCAAACGGTCAAGAAATTGCTCGCGGAACACCTCGTCATCCGAAAACGAATCAACCGGGAAAAACGGATTCTCTTGACGGAAGATGGTGCAGCGCTGATTCAGACCTCAGCTCCTGAGATCGAAGAGATTGATGATCGCTATTTCCGTGCTTTTACATCAAAGGACCACGAGACGTTCGACCAATTGCTCCATAAGATGCAAAGCGATCACTTTTAAATGTGCGTAACCGTTATAACAAAAGAGTCCTTCTCTCTTCTGAAAGCACAGTAGAGAGGAGGACTTTTTTATTGTTCAAATGGGAACATATTCCTTTTATCTGAATCCGACAATAACGATTTATTTCGAGTCCACCATGTAATAAAGCTTGCCATTAATAAGATGCTTGCCCAGTAAATCAAGAAAGTATTACCATTAAAGAATTGACTATTCATATAGGGCGAAGTTACCGACGTAATACTCGTTAAATAACTTTCATCGATCGTTCCATTCTCCGCTATAACTTGTTGTTTGACGAAAACTCGATACTGGCTGAACTGCTCGATTTGATAGAGAATGCCACACACAAGATAGATCATCGTGCTGATTGATAGACCAATCAAGGATAAAAAACGTAACTGCGCTGCTCTCATCCATTGCACCACGAGACCGATGCCGAATGGAAAAATGAATAGGAGTAGTAAGAGAGGTAGAAAACCTAGATTACCATTGCCGCTGCTTGATTGTGGATATACTTCCGTCGAGCGACCTAAGGATACGAGAAGGCCACTAAAGATGCTCAATGCTACTAACAATCGGTCTACTCTTACGACTCTCATCTCACTACACTCCTCCCTTGAATAGTATTTGTAATCCATACGTCTCCTCTTCATTATACAAAATCGAAACGCTCAAAATTTCCTTTTTCAGGAATTAAGGGAACGGATTATTCTTCTTTATTGTATTTTTTAGCATCACTCATTGATTTACACAGATGACATCGCCGATCTCTCAATTACGCAAAATTTACTAACGAGCGGATTTAAAAATATGAGATCACACCGAAAAGAACCTTGAAGCATCACAACACTTCAAGGTTCTTCTTATTTCATGATCCCGTACTCGCAAATGCCTTCAGTCCGAACAACCAGAACCGATAGGCGATCAAACAAGCGATGATGGCGACAAGTGGTGTCGCGACCGCCATTGCGCCGTAACCTCTTCCGTCAAAGAAATACATCGCCGGATAAAAGGCGGTGAAGCCGAACGGGATGATGTAGGTCAAGACGAACATCAACACCTTCGAGTAGATCGTCATCGGGTAACGGGCAAAATCACTCAGACTGAAGACCGCTGAGACGATCGGTAGACTATCGACCATCCAGAATGAGAACGTCGCAAAAAACAGGTTGATCGCGATATAGAGTAATCCGCTCGATAAGACAAGGACGATCAACATCAAGACATCACCAAAGCTCCAGATCATGTTGAGGTGATCGGAAGCAACATAGAGTACCCCACCACCAATCAACAGTTGACCGAATCCGTCTTGTTGAACGCGCTCAGCGACAATTTGAAATAACGGATTGACGGGGCGCATCAACAACCGATCCAGATTCCCGGTCCGGATGTACTGCCAGCCGATTGTCCATAGATTATCAAAGAAAATATGATGTAAGGCTCGTCCTAAAAAAGCAATCCCGTAAATGAATAGGATCTCGTAAAAGTCCCAGCCGTTTAGCGTCTCGATATGCTGAAAGACGACCGACAGGAAAAAGAGTGAGGCGAACTGTTGACCAAATACCGACAAGACACCGATCAGGAAATCAATTCGGTATTCCATCATGACCTTAAAATGACTTTTGGCATATAGCCAGTAGAGTGTTATATATCGTTTCATCCGCCGAACACCGTCACTTTCCGGATTGCGAGCGCGAACGTGATCCGCAAGATGACGAAGAACCCAATCAACCAGCCGATTTGAATCAGTAACGCCTGCAGGATACCGCTTGCCCCGATCTCTCCCGTATAGATTGCAACCGGGACGTAGACGAGTGAAGCAAACGGTAAGTACAGACTAATCGTCTGAAACCAGTCCGGAAACAGCGTCAACGGGACGATCGCACCGGACATGATCGTGATGACGGCGTCTTGTAAGACGGATAGTCCCCAAATATTGACGGTATAGAACGCGAAGATGCCGACGAGCAGATCAATCAATGTCGCAAGCAACACGGCACAAATGACACTACCGACGAAGGCAATGCCAGCTAGCCACGACTGTGGTCGATCCACGCCAATGAACAGGATTGAGACGAGAACGAGTGGCAAAATCGAGCGGAACAAGACCGAGACTTTTGAGCCGATGTCTTGGGCGAGTAACTTATCGAGCAAGTGATACGGACGGAGTAACTCGATTGCAATCGCCCCTTGTTTGATCATCCGGGCGAGATCGCGTCCGGCACCCCCGCGGAACTGATCGATCATCGTCGCAAGCACCGCATACGTCAGCATCGTCGACAGTGAGATACCGGAGACATCCGTCTTATTGGCATACACGGCTTGCCAGAAGAAATAGAGGATGAACAGGCGCATCGTCACACTGAACATGCTTGCCCAGTACCAGGCCGTGTAGGCGAGATCAACCTTGATTTGGGACCGCATCAACGCGGTATATTTACGGATTCTCATGCACTGATCCCCGCTTGGTAGAGCTTGCGGATTAACGTCTCCATCTTCGGTACGGACACGGAGACGTCCCGAACGGCGTACAGCGAAACGATTTCCTTGATGACTTGACCGCTTGACAGTTCTCGGTCGTCGAAGGCGAGCTCATACGTTAGTTCATCCGTCTCAAACATGATCACACGATTGATCAACACTGTCGGTAAAGCGAACGGCACCGGTTCTTCGAGCGTGATTCGAAGTGTCCGCTCGTGACTGAAGGATGCCTTCAATTGATCAATCGTATCGTCATAGATGATTTTGCCGTCGTCGAGGACAATCACACGGTCACAAACTTCCTCGATGTCCTGCATATCGTGCGTCGTCAAGATGACGGTCGTTCCCCAGCGATCACTCATCTCGCGGATGAAGTGACGGATCGTCTCCTTGATCTCGATATCAAGCCCGATCGTTGGTTCGTCGAGATAGACGACTTTTGGTCGATGCAGGAAGGCTGCGGCTAACTCGCAACGCATCTTTTGTCCGAGCGACAGTTGTCGGACCGGTACGTCTAGAAGCGGTGCGAGATCAAGCTTCTCCCGAAACCATGCGAGTGTCTCGGCAAACTCGGACGTCGGTACTTGATAGATTTCCTTCAACAGCTCAAACGATTCTTGGACCGGAATGTCCCAGAACAGTTGCGTCCGCTGACCGAAGACGGCTCCGATTTGTGACGCGTTCTTGACGCGGTCGGCGTGTGGATCAAGTCCGAACACCCGGACGTTCCCCGCGTCCGGACGCAAGACACCAGCGAGCATCTTGATCGTCGTTGATTTCCCGGCACCGTTGAAACCGATATAGCCGACCCGTTCTCCTGGCGCGATCGTCAAATCAATCGCTTTGACTGCCTCTTTCGTCCGGTACGTCCGGTGAAATAACGCTTTGATCGCTCCGCGTAGTCCCGGTTCCCGTTGTAGGATTTGATAGTGTTTCGTCAGTCCTGTTGCTTTGACGGCATATGGTTGCATGTATTCTCCCCCTTTTTGTGCAAACGCTTTCCGAAAACGTAGTATACCAGAAAAATCCAAACTTCTTCCATCTCTTTTGAAAATTTTTCTCGATATTCTGACGCCTTCGCGTAATAATAGATAAAAAAAGGAGTGGTCTGACCATGCTATTACGTCATATGACACATCGGCATCACATGAAATCAATCGTGACGCGCGGTGGATTGTCACCGACATTTCAAATCGATGTACCAACAGGCTGGATCGCCTTTGAAGTCGATCCTCCAAGCGCAGCGTATCAAACGCAATTTCATCAATTGAAGAGTGATTGGCAAGATGGAGATGTCGTCACCCTCGAATTCGACGGGGAACGGATGCAAGCGGCAGGTTTCGAGATTCTGCAATCGCAAGAAGATAACCGCAGCCAACAGGTAGAGAGATTAGGAGTATCCATTGAGGAAATCGGCTCGTATGCATTCGTTCGCAATTTCGTCTCACTTGATTATCTCGTCGAATCGTCACGTGAGAAAATCCCCGAATATTATTGAGCTAGACGAGAAGTTCTCTTTTTTAAAAGATAAGGAAATATTGATATTTCTCAACATCGTTAGGGTATCGGACCAAGTACTGTATAAATGCTTTTAAAATGAATCATTTCGAGAGGAACACGAACATGTGGAATACGCTGAACCATCTTATCCTCAACGTCGCTCTGACCTTTTTCTTCGTGCTCATCTCCCTGTTCTTTTTTAAACGATTTCAGTTTCGAAACACGCTCGACAGCTGGCTGAAGAAAAATCTGTTAGTACTGATTCTTGCGACAGGTGCCGGCTACTGGGTCATCCATAACGCCATCACCTATGAGGGATTCCGTTTCGATTTGTCGATTACCTTGATCGTCATCGCTTTCATTTATGGAGGCGTCAGTAGCGGCTTCATCACGACCCTCGTCTTCGCTTCCCTTCAAACGTTCGTTTTTGATTCCGCTCATGCCTACTGGCTGATCGGTACCTATCTGATCGTCAGCATCGTTGTCTTGTACTTACAAAATGAAGCGCCTGATCGATTCATCTCGTTTCCGGTCATCTTCACGATTGCACTCATTCTCTGTTTACCATACGTTCAACATGTTCAACCGAATGACATGACAGCGATGACGATCTTTCTCGTCGGGAATGGCTGCGCCGGTCTCCTACTGCACAGCATCTTGCATCAAGTCCGCTGGCACTTCCATCAAGTCCGGATGCATCGGCGTCTCGCCTTGACGGATACATTGACAGGGCTTGATAATCGACGTCGTCTAGAAGAGACCGTCCAACGGTACAAATCACAACAGATAGATTTTTCAATCATGATCATCGATGTTGATCATTTCAAACAGGTCAATGATACATACGGTCATGACCGCGGCGATCATATTTTACGGCAAATCAGCTCTTTGCTTGCATCGTACTGCCCCCCTTCATGTGTACTCGGACGATTCGGTGGTGAAGAATTCATGATGCTGTTGCCGGAGCATTCGTTGCCGGAGACGCGTCGACTCGCGGAACAAATCTGTGAAGCCAGTGCCAAACGGACGTATGAGTTATCAGCGACGGAACCGCTGCAAGTGACGTTATCGATTGGGGTGTCCCGCCAAACTCATCAACCGTCTGAGACCCATAATTTTCTGCAGACGATCCAGCAGGCAGACGCTGCCCTCTATCAAGCGAAGAAGAGTGGTCGGAATTGTGTCTTTCATCATGACCCGTTACGTTAAAGAAAAAAGTGCCCCCTCGCGTGACGTGGAGGGGGCACTGCTATCTGAAATGGAGGAACGAACGTGGAAATCACGAATGTCTTACGCTTTACCGATCGCGATGGCTTTCGACAGTGGCTGACGAACCACGCAGATCACGCGACCTTCTGTTGGGTGATTCTCAGTCGAAAACAAGGCGGAGATGGGTTACTTTATCTCGATGCCGTCGAAGAGGCACTTTGCTTCGGCTGGATTGATGGAATTGCAAAGAAGACCGATGACGGTGAACTGGCGCAACGATTCACCCCGCGTCGAAAAAACAGTAACTGGACCGAACTGAACAAGGAACGGGTCCGTCGCTTAGAGCGCCTCGGCTTGATGCAATCGTCCGGACGACAGGTTCTACCAGACATGCGTCCTGATGCGTTCGTCATCGATGACACGATCCAAGCGCGTCTTCAAGAAGACCCGATCGTCTATGAACAGTTTAATGACTTCCCGGAACTCTATCGACGCATCCGAATTGATACGATTCAAAGTGTCCGCAAGGATCCTGTTCTCTACGAAAAACGTCTGCAAACGTTGATTGAAAAAACGAAACTGAATCAGATGTACGGTCAGTGGAATGATGGTGGTCGTCTTTTACTCGAAGATGTTCCGGAGACGGAATCAATAGCTGATCGGTCAGACCGCTAAGAAGATCTCTTCTAACGATTGGCGTTCGATCTGTACCTCGTAGACTTTGACGTCTTGTTTTGCAAGCATGACGAGTAACTCTGGAATATCTTCTTCCGTCGTTAGAGTTAGCTGTGTATACTCATCGGTTTGTGACAAAAGTCGAGCGTATGCTGGCAGATGCGATGGCTCTACTCGCGGAACAGTCCGAATACGGATTTGAATCTCCTGCCTCATTGCTTCTTGTAAGGACGCAACGGTTCCGCAGCGGACGATTCGCCGCTCCGCCATGATGGCGACACGGTCACACATCTTTTCGATCTCATTCAAGTTATGTGAGGTCAAGAAAATCGTTTTCCCCTCCGCTTTTAATGCAAGCAACAATCGCTGGATCTCGATCGCCGACTCTGGATCAAGACCGGACGTCGGTTCATCTAAAAAGAGTAATTCCGGATTTCCAGTGAGCGCTTGCGCGATACTGATCTTTTTCTTCATCCCAAACGAGAAGCTCCCGATCTTTTGTCGCTCCGTCCCGCTTAATCCGACCTGTTCGAGCAAACTTCCAACTTCTTGCTTACTGATGCGAACTCCTGATAATCCTGCCATGTATTCGAGGAACGCACGTGCCGTCATATCATGATACAGATTCGATGTATCCGGCATGACCCCGATTCGTTGTTTGACGGCATCCAGTCGATCAACGGGTTCACCGAGGAGCGAGACGGTTCCGCCTGTTGCTTGCGTAATCCCGGTCATGATTTGAATGAATGTTGATTTTCCGGCACCATTACGACCTAAAAACCCAAAGATTTCTCCAGGCTCGACCGTCAAATCCACCTCTCGTAAGACTTCTTTCGCACCGAACGATTTCTTCAACCCTCTTACTTCAATCGCATACATATTACAAATCCTTTCGTTTTAGCTTTAAGTAAGCAATCGTCAAGAACACCCCACTCCACAAAACAGGTAACACTAACAACGTTCCAGACATAATGACGGCATGATACGGCAAGATGTATTGAAACGGTAGCAGATACCATTTTTCTGAGAACGCTGACCAGAGACCGATGATCGGTACGACAATCCCGAGAAAAATACCGAGGAACATCGTCAAACCAGGCTTCGCAATCATCGTAGACAAAAAGATGTTGAAACTGGTGATGTAGATGATGACAATCAGAACCGTCAGATAATCCATCCAGAACCATTGCTGTGCGTAGAGTGAGACAATCAGGAAATTGATCGTAAGCGTCGCGCACCAGAACAACAATGATCCGAGAAACTTCTCCAAAACGATTCGCAGACGCGACGTCTTCGTGACCAGTAAACGAATCGTCCGCGTCTCGATTTCACGATTGATGATGTCGTGTGATAACGCAGCCACGAACAGAAAACCGAAGAACAGGATGAAGAACTTAATGCTTGAAGTATAGGCAGACGGTTGATTAACGCCAGCAAGCAGTTCCGGATGCCTCGTCAAATACGATGCTGTGAAGACGGACGTGATCGTCAGAAAAAGAATCAATAGAATCGCTTTGATGCTTTTGAAGCTGCTCGTGAATTCTTGTTTTACGATTGGAAACATGACGGACTCCTTTGGACATATTTTTGATTAACGCAAGCGTTCTTTTACTTTCGTGACAAGGACACCGAGTCCATATAAGGTAACGGCTGTTAAGAGCATCGTGATGATGGTTTCCATGTGAATTCTCCTCTATGTAAATGACGTGTTATCTTACTCTACGCTACTCCTTAAAGAAAGTTTCCTTATTTTTCAATTCCCAACATTCTCCTCATGGTACAGTAAAAGAAAAAAGGAGACGGCAAATGAAACGTTATACGATCACCTGTCAGCAACAATCCGTCCACATTACGGAATGGGGAACCAAACAGCTTCCGACGATTGTCTGCTTTCATGGACTCGGCAGTACGAGTCTCAGCTTCATCGAAATCGCCGAAGCGCTCGCGGACGAATTCCGTCTGATTGCGATTGATTTACCCGGTCACGGCAAAACACCAACTTTCTTAGATCCCCTACACTATCGCATGAAACCCTTTACGGACTGGATCGACGAAGTCTTACACATCCTTGATGTCAAGCGGTTCTATGCCTTGTCGCACTCGTGGGGAAGTGTTCTCTCGCTCTATTATTTGATTGAACATGCCGACCGTGTGCTCGGCACGATTCTGATTGACGGCGGCTATCACAGCAAACGGCTTTACGGTCGTTCCGTAGAGGAAGAAGTCGCCTTTTATGAACAAGATTTCGAGGATTCCGTTTCGACATGGAACGAATTTTTGGATATTGCCGTTTATGCCCCAAACGCCCGTCGCTCCCCTTCCCTTGATCTAGCCGGAGCCGATCTCCTTCGGATGGAGGAAGGACGATTCCACTGGCATGCGCGAGGAGAGACGGCTGTTGCGATCGTACGCGCGTTTCACCACGAGGATGTTCTTGATTTCCTCCCGGACGTTCCACCAGCGAACATTCAGTTGTACGTCGCAACGTTACCGACAGATCAAGCATCGATCCGTCAGCAGGCGACGAACCGATTACATGAGATGACGCAAGCGACGGTCCATTTCGTCCCGGAGACAGGACATCTATTACACTGGGATCGCCCTGACGTCATCATCGAAGCGATTCGTCATTACTGGACGTCCGGAAAAAGATTGTCTTCCATTTGAAAAATGGTTTATTATGGAATAAGAGTAAAAAGGAGGGGTTCATATGTTAAAACGGTTAACGTTCGTTTGTGTGACCTTATGCGTCGCGATCGTCGCCATCCTTGTCGCTGCACGCCACTCAACTGGAAACACCATTTCGTTTGAAGAGCCATTATCGGTTTACATCGCGATTGGACTAATTGTCTTCTTATTCGTACCACCGCTCGTTCTGTCGTTTTTCGAACATCCTGTCCTGAAGATCATCAATGTCGTCTATCAATCCTTGATCGTCTTCAGCTTCGTCGGACTGATTCCGGTTGGCTTCTTGATTCCAAACGGATCCTCGACGATCATCGTCGCTGTCCTCGGAACGGTCGCGAGTCTTGCCAGTGTCATAGTGACAGTGCGAAGTCACTCGATTTTAGCTAACTATTCTTCTGACGTACGTTAATCTATCTTTCAAACTGCTTCCGCCGACATGGTGGAAGTAGTTTTTATTTTTAAGTATAAATTTATTTATCGATACACTCATTTTTATTAATTTGTTTTTTGATTCAGGCGAGCGTATTCTAATCACGTAGCCAATCGGTAAACGAAAAAGGAGGAACATATCATGAGTAAACACATCTTAATGGTTGTCACGAACGCAAAGGAAATGAAGGAAGGTCACGCAACTGGACTTTGGTTGTCTGAGTTCGCAGAAGCATACATTGAGTTCAAGAACGCAGGATATACAGTCACAGTCGCAAGTCCGAATGGCGGCGAATCACCAATCGACGCACGGAGCCTTGCAGACGAAGTCCCAGCTGAGATCCAAGCGACAGCTCCACTCTTGAAAGAGACACTTGATTTGAAATCAATCCAAGACTTCTCAGCATTCGATGCAATCTTCATGCCAGGTGGACACGGAACGATGTTCGACTTACCACAAAGCGATGCCTTGAACAACGCCCTTCGCACATTGTTTGAAGCGAATAAAACAGTCGCTGCAGTGTGCCACGGACCAGCTGGACTCGTTAGTGCGACACTTTCAGACGGAACACCACTCGTCGCTGGAAAAACGATCGCAACGTTCACGGATGAAGAAGAACGCGCGACAGGTCTTGACGTCTACATGCCATTCTTGCTTGAGACACGTCTTCGTGAACTCGGTGCGAACATCATCACGGCTGATAACTTTACGGAAAACGTCCAAGTCGACGGAAACCTCGTCACGGGTCAAAATCCACAATCAACGATCGCAGTCGCGAAAGCTGTCATTAATACACTCAACTAATCGAAACAAGAGATCCTTTGGATGAAGGGTCTCTTTTCATAGGAGGTTATTCGATGATTCAACTGATTGCCCGGATCGAAGCGCATCCGAATCAAGGCGAACAGCTCGCTTCTATCATCGAAGGTGTGATCGCACCTTCTCGTGCCGAGGCAGGCTGCCTGATGTATCAGGCACACCGCGCTATCGACAAACCGAACGTCTTCTTTTTTTACGAACAATGGCATGATCAAGATGCTTTCGATCAGCATGTCGCCTCACCGCACTATCAAGCCTATCGAGCAGATAGTGCGAGTCTCGTCGCTGATCGTGCGTTGACATTCTTAGATGACGTATCGAAGTAATGTATATTTCATAAAAAAAAGTCCAATCCTCTCAGCATTTTTGCTTGTGGATTGGACTTTTTTCATACGATTCAACCTAACGCTTTAATCACCTGCTGCAAAACCGGATCATGACGAGATTCCGTTCGATAGGCGACGTATAACTGATTCGTCGCGAATCGTTCCGGTGCAATCCGCTGGACCCGTCCAGCACTGACCGCTACCTCGACGAGATAATCGGGGAGGACGCTGATCCCGTGCCCCGCTTCGATGGCTTTTAGAATCGCGTCGACGTTCGGTAAAATCATTTCCGGACGGATCCCAGGTCGTTCCCCGAACTGCGTCTGATAGTACCGACGAATGATCGGCAGCTCGAGTCCGTAACTGATCCAGCGCTGACGGGCCATCCATTCCTTTAGATCCACTTCCGGAACTTCGTAGCCAATCGGGGCGATCAAATGAAAGCGTTCGTCAGCGATCGGGACGTACTGGACGCCTGGCTCATCAATCCGTTTCGTTGCGATGATGAAATCGAGCTCATTCGAGAGCAGCCGTTGCAATAAGGGAACCGTCAAATCAAAGATGGCCGTGAATTGGGCGATGTCGAGCGGCAATTTTGGCACGATCCCATGCGTGACGAATTCTGTCGGTCCACCGAACTTCAAGACTGGACGAGGTTGTTCCCCTGCTTCGTACTTCATCTCGAGCGATAACTCTTCAAGCCGATCAATCAACCCGACGACTTGTGTATAGAGGGCTGTTCCGGCGTCTGTCGGAATCATTTGCCGAGGTGCTCGGATGAACAAAGACGTCTCAAGCTCTGCCTCGAGCGCCGCGATATGCTGACTGACCGCTGGCTGCGTCAAAAAACGAATTCGGGCAGCTGCCGAGACGGAACGTTGTTGGTAGACATGGATGAAACTGCGATACCATTCAAAATCAATCATGTAATGTTCTCCTTTAAGTTTACTCTCTCCCTGATTATAGAAAGACTAAATACATAAGACAAACAATGATTTATCTAGAGTATCATAAAAAATATTTATGAATGATTTGAATAAGATTTTTTAAATTTTATAATTGAACATTGTATTAAGACTGTATGCCGTTTAACAGATGAGATAGTCTTGATACAACATGATACTATGTACACATACTTACTTGAAAGGTCGATGAACCATGAAAAAATTTCGCGGTAAACGCCGTTATTTTAAAAATCTAGAACTTGAATTCAAAAGTTATTCTTCTCCCTCCTATATTGATTCAGACGACTGGTTCGACGACTGGCATGCGCACCCTGACTTTTATGGTCATGGCAATACGAGTCTGCGCCTTCGTAAAGCACATCTTCGGATCGCGTTGAGCGCTTTACAGGATATGCGCCAAAAACTCGAGGAAAAACAGATCGAGCATCAGATTTACATGACAATCGCCCTCGAGGATGCTTCGCAGGACGCACTACATGTTCACACGCAAAATCCGCTTGGAACACCGTTTCCACTTGAAAGGATTCAGTCGCTTTCCCTTTCTGCAGATGTTCCAGAATAGATAACGGAACTCTTTTCGACCCATGCGTATACGATTTATCAATCACAAGAGGAATTCACGGATTTTACGGAAGACGAACCTATCACATCGACCGTCACGCTTTTTTACATCTTGCCTAACCGTTAACGATACGAAAACGAGCTACCCTTCCTTCACAGGAATCGGATAGCTCGTTTTATTTGCTTTCTCTTATGGTAGCAAGACGACCTTGCCAAATTTGCCAGCTTGTTTGAAGTAAGCTTGGGCTTCTCGCGCTTCAGCGAGCGGGAACATCCGGTCGATGACCGGCTGAATCGTCTGCGTCCGAACTGCCTCAAGCAGCTTCTCGTAATCATGACGATTGCCAAGGACGGATCCTTGCAGACGGATATGCTTTAAGTAAAGCGTTCGAAAATCAAGCGACGTCACCTGTCCCCCGGACGATCCGGAAATGCAGTACGTTCCGCCGCGCTTTAGCAGCTCAAGACCTTTTTTAAACACGGCATCGCCGACGACATCGAGAATCGCATCGACCGGACCGACTTCTTGCATGACTTGTTGATCCCAGTCCGGCTCACGGTAGGAGACGACCAGGTCCGCCCCGAGTTCGTGCAATTGATCCGTTAGCTTCAAGTCACCAACGAGTGCGACGACACGCGCGCCGAAGAAACGCTTCGCAATCTGGACGTTAAGTGAACCGACACCGCCACTGGCGCCTGTTACGAGAACGGTCTGCCCTTGTTGTAAGTCGAGTTGCTCGACCATATGCCACGCCGTCAAGCCACTGACCGAGAAGACGGCACTGTCCGTATAGGAGGCAAGCGGCATGTCGTAACAGAGCTTAAGCGGCCAACGAACGTATTCAGCGTACCCGCCGTCATACTCGGAACCGATGAACGATAAGTTCTCGGCACTCTGTTCGTCTTTGATTTCTCCACTTGCTGTGAACGGAAACAAGACAACGTCACGACCGATCTCCGATTCTGCGACACCGTCTCCGACCGCGACGATCCGTCCGCTGATGTCTGAACCGGGGATTCGTGGGAATTGCACACCTTCTGCTTTCCAGCCTGATTCACTCTCCACACCATAGGCGCCTTCCCGCATCCAGATTTCTGTATTGTTCAAGGCACAGGCTTTGATTTCAATCAGCACCTCGCCTTGTTTCGGTTGTGGTGTTTCCATATCAATGTACTTCAGTTGATCGAGTCCACCATGTCCTATGACCGTGACTGCCTTCATGTTTTTGCCTCACTTTCTTTTCGTTTAGATATAGCATCTCTTATCCTTTACCCTTTTGTTTTTACATACACACCACGTCAAATAAATGATCAAACTCACCAAAAATTAAAAACTGAATATCTTTTCATTTAAAAGCTTTTCTATTTGATTTTTTCTTTTGGTAAAATAAAGAAAATACCAAGGAGGTGCCTCATGAAACGTGGTTTAACGTTAGCCGTTCTACTTATTCTAGTCGTGTGCATCATCGTTTTTGAACCGTTCCGGGGTGCACCGCCGAAACCTGAAGTTAAGGCGAACGGAAAGGATGTTCCGACCGTTCAAGGCTCTTATTGTTGGGATAGCTTACTTCGCAGTCAATGTGTCGATAAGATATATCGCAACGGACTTGATATGACAAAAGAGCAAAAACCGGTCAATGTCTCTGCCGGGGCACCTGTCCGTATCGAGTTAACCGGGGACCTCGAAAGCGTGAAACTATCGCAGTGGAATGATCAAAAAGAGGATGCCACTGTCACTTTGAAAAATGATCAGTTCAACGCACCCACAGAACCCGGTGTCTATGCCTATGAATTGAACTCCCGCTGGAAACAAGGCGACGGACAATTTGGATTCTCGTTAAAAGTTCAGTAAACACAATAACCCCTCTGTCGTCTCTAGGCGTCAGAGGGGTTTGCTATCATCCGGTTTGACGGTACAGTTGCAAGATTCCGAAGACGGTCAAGATGAGATAGCCGGTTCCGATGAACAAAAAGACCGGGCGAATCAATTGATCCTTCGGTTGTCGCGTAATGCCTTCGAAGAAACAACTGACAACGAAACCGAGAACGAGGATTCCACCATACATGAAGAGGAAGGTTACGAGAAGACCAACGAGACTCGGATTCGATAACGAAGGTGCTAACCATATGAGACCACTGACTAATGAGCCAAGCACAACTATCCCCATTACGATCCCGATAAGTGGATGGATCTTGTTCAGTCGTCGCATCATATCATGGCGTTTGACGAGACGCTCCACTAAGGTCATCGCTGACAGACAGGTCAGTAAAAATAAGATTAAGAAATAGATCGCTTGCTCGACTGGACGAAACGTCGTGAAAAAGACAGCTCCGGTAAGAACTAGGAGTGGAGATATGAAAAAAATCAAACGCTTCATTTCTTTTCCTCCTTTCGAACGACTTTCTTGATGGTGAACGCGTGACCATGACAATGTATCATACAACCTGTTACATCTTTTACCATTTTGATTATTTTTCCAATTCTGATACCTATGTATCATTTTCAATAATTGTAAAAAAATTGATAAAATTCTTTACTGTTTCATTCTGCATATGCTAGGATGAGACAAATCACATGAATCAAACGCGTCGAAGAGAACAGTACGTCATCTCGGCTTTTCCTAGAGAGCTCCGATTGGTGGGAAGGAGCATCAGCCATTGACCGAACCAAGCCTCTGAGCAGCACGGTGGAACCGAATCGGGGATATCGTGACGGGTGCTCCCGTTATCGAGCTCAGGTATTTGCCGTTTAAAAGCGGTCGTACCGATGAAGGCGGTACCGGTGACGGTCTCGCGAACAGGGGTGGCACCACGACACGCACAGTCTCGTCCCCAAGACCAACGTCTTGGAGGTGGGATTTTTTTATTGGCTTAAAACACAATAAAAAGGAGTGTGTCGGATGTCGAATTGGAAATACCCTGGATTGCTATTACTTGGTGTCGGTGTCTCGAACATCGGCGCTTGGGTCTACTTCATCGCCTTGAATTTAATTGTCCTTGAACGAACGGGATCAGCGTTCGCCGTCTCCGTTCTCTATATTCTGTTGCCGATCTCCGCGCTGTTGACGAGTCTTTGGTCCGGTAGTGTCGTCGATCGGATCAATCAACGTCGCTTGCTCGTGTTGCTTGACGTCGGGCGTGCCGGGCTCGTCTTTTCACTGACACTGATCGATTCACTGTATGTCCTTTATGCGCTCGTCTTTATCCTGAACATCGGCAACACGCTGTTTGAGACATCGTCGTTGATCTACATGACGAAGCTCGTCCCGGAGAACAGCCGCCAACGGTTCAATGCGTTAAAGAACTTTATTCAATCGGCCGGCTTCATTCTCGGACCGTCGATTGCCGGCTTCTTGTTTTTGATCGGTTCCCCGGAGACGGCGATCATAATGAATGCGGGAGCACTAATGTTTTCTGCTATTCTCCTGTCCTTCTTACCGAACGTTCACATTAAATCGAAAGAAAAAACAACATTCTCAATTCGAGTGATTCTCACGGACTGGAAAGTGACCCTTCAGTTTGCACGGACGCGGCGCTACATCACGCTCGTCTACGCCTTCTATGCGTTGATGATTGTCCTTATGAGCGGACTTGATTCACTCGAAGCCTCGTTTGCGACGATTGTCCTGCAGATGGATGAGAGCACGTACGGGTTTCTCGTCAGTATCGCCGGAATCGGTATCATCTGTGGTTCTGCGGTCAATGCGACCTTCACGCATCGCTTGTCGCTCCGCTTCTTGATTCAATTCGGAGCACTGGTGACACCGATCGGTTATTTGATTTTTGCCACAGCGACGTCATTCTTGACGGCAGCGATTGGCTTTTTCTTGCTGACGTTCGCCCTTGCGTTTGCGAACACCGGCTTCATGACGTTTGCTCAAACGCATATTCCGGTCGACTTGATGGGACGATTCCTCAGTAGTATCCATGTCGTCCAGTCAGCTGGTGTCATTCTCTTGACGGCGTTGATAGGTATCTATGCCGAGACCTCGATTCGCTTGGCGTATACCGTCTCTGCAGTCAGCTTCCTGTTCGTCGGTGGATTGATCGTCTTCATCGTCCAAAATCGAACGAAGCGTCATTATTTTACGACGGAAACGGATGAAACAATCAAGCTTTCGTCATGAGAAAGGAAGGTATTCATGGACCTGACCGCAGAACGAATTTTCCTACGCCCGCTTAACGTGACGGATGCACACGTCTTATTCGAACAAATCCAGGATGAGACATTACGTTACCTGACTGGTACGACGGCGACGTTTTCGCTCGAACAGATCGAACGACACATTCTTTCGATCCAAGCTGATCCGACGCGCTTTGACTTCGCTATCTGTTTGAACTCCGGTGAAATAATTGGCGAGTGTTCGATTTTAGACATCGATGTAAAGTTGAAACAAGCGGGCTTTCGCATTTCGATGCGCGCCCTCCCCTGGCCCGGTCTAGGATACGGGTCAGAAGCGATCGCGTGTATCATCCGCTTTTGTTTCGAGGAACTCCGGCTCCATCGACTCGAACTTGAAGTGTTTTCCCATAATGAGCGAGCCATCGCTGCGTATAAAAAAGTTGGCTTTCACATCGTAGAATCGATTCCTGACGCTTTACTGTACAATGGCGTTTCGTTTGACGAGATCATCATGCGGAAATGCAATCCATTCCTTACTTTAAAGAATCAATCCTGATGTAGCACCTCCTTCGTGAGGTGCTTTTTCTAATCTAATAAAAACTAACATACCTAATTAACAGCTTTTTTAGTCAATTCACTTTTATTTGTATATAATGGAAAAACAAAAAGAAATATATGGATAAAAGAATATCTTATTGAAAGGAATTTTATGCAATGACCAATTAATCAAATCGAAATGAGGTGGAGAACTTGCTGAGATTCATCTGGAACTCCTGGTGGCGCAATAAGGAGCGGTTCATTCTGCTCCTCGTCGGCGTCCTGATCGTCAGTACCGGACTCAGTTACTTGATCGGTACGACGCAAGCGAACAACGGAACGGTCGTCGATGAACTGCAAAAACGTTGGGGATCGTCTTACGATATCGTCGTTCGACCGGAAGGCAGCCGGAGCGTGACGGAAGATTTGAAGTTGCTTGAACCAAACTATACAAGTGGTCTTGACGGCGGCATCACGCGTAAACAATATGAGACAATCAAAAAAATTACAGACGTCGAAGTCGCTGCCCCGATTGCGATGATCGGAAATAGTTATATCGATGCGAACGTCGGTACCCACACGATCACCGATCCCGGCATCTATAAACTGACGATCACCGATTCCCAAAATACCGGTCTGAAGATGGAAAAAGATACGACGACTTCCTTCCTTGCTGCCGGTTGGGAACCTCCAAGCGGGACACGTGTGAAAGGCGTGTCTTTATTAGAACTCGGAGAACAACCATTATTCGCTTATGGTAGTGCGACGATGCTCGCTGGAATTGATCCGGAAGCCGAGGCGAAAATGGTCGGACTGGATCAATCGACTAAATCCGCTACATACAGCCGCTATTTTAAAACGGATGACAGTCCCGTTGACATGGGGAGTGACGTCTATCAAATTCCGATCTTATTAAATCAGCGCGAGTACGTTGATGCCTTCCGGACATATAAATATGAAAAAGTTGATCTCCCCTTACAGAATGATTCGATCAATACGACGATGGAGCAAGTTATTCAAAAAGGTGGCTACAAGTACCTAAACACGTTACCTTTATCGGATAAAAAAACATATAAAGTCACGACTTCGGATACGCAGAAGACATTAGTGAATGACATTCTAAAAAATACGGTTCCAGAAGAGCCTCCCGGAAGCTTTAATTGGCTAGCACTCAAACCATCACCGATTTCCTATCAGAGTGTCGCTAGTCCCTACCCATCCCGGTGGCCATTCAGCTACCAGGTCAAACCATATGAAGTCACAAACGATAGCCTACTAGCCAAACGAACGATGTACCGTGAAGCACGTCTATTTGGAACAGACATTAATAACATGCCTAAAATGCGTTTTAATTACATTGGCGTCTTTGATCCGAAAAAGCTAGACATTTCAAAAGATCCGTTAACGGAACTACCAATGGAGACCTACTTCCCAGCGAAGGCTCAGTGGGTCATGGATAAGAAGGATCGTCCAGTTAATCCACCACGTGATGTCAAACCGACGAACGATGCCTATGACTTCCTGACAAAACCGCCTTCAATGCTGACAACACTGGATGCTGCCTTCAAGTTACGAGGCAAAAAAGCAATCTCTGTCATTCGCGTCAATGTCAAAGGGGTCGAGACGATGAATGCAGAGAGCGAAAAGAAACTCCACGCGGTCGCGCAAGAAATCGAAGATAAGACAGGACTGATCACAGACGTGACGCTCGGTTCCTCTCCGCAACTCGCTTTAACCTACTTACCTGGTCTAAAAGGAGAATCGGCACTCGGCTGGGTGCAACAGCCGTGGATCAAGCTTGGCTCCTCGATGGCTATTTTCCAAGAAGCCAAGGTCGGGATGAGTGGGGTCATCTTAAGCGTCATCGCGGTTGCTTTAGTGTATGTCTTTAGTTCAAACATCATTTTGCTGTTTGCTCGGAAAAAGGAATTCGCGATTTTACTGTCGCTCGGTTGGCGCCCGCGTCAACTATCGAAGTTATTATTCTTTGAAGCGACCCTCTTAGGAAGCTTCGTCACCTTGATTTCTTGGGCGATTCTCGGCTCATTCTGGTTGACGACGAGCCATGCGACTTCAGTCGGACGTATCATCCTGATTGGTCTCGTGGGTCTTCTCATCTACTGGGGCGGCACACTTGTTCCGATGGCACTCATTCGGAAAATTCGTCCTTATGAGAGCATGAAGTCGGGGGAAGTTTCAAAAGGACGCCGGATTGTCCGTGCTCGGGGTATCGTCGGCATGAGCATCAACCAGCTCGCGACCTATTGGCAACGCACTCTTCTTTCAATCGTTGCGATTGCCTTACCTACAAGCCTGTTCATCTTCTTCCTATTCGTCACGTTCCGCTTAAAAGGTGTCTTATATGCGACGTGGCTCGGTGAATTCGTCGCCCTAGAAGTCGGAACGATGCATTATGTCGCGATGGGCGTCGCACTCATGATTGCCATTCTAACGACGACAGAAATCATGTGGCAGAACGTCAATGAACGAAAAACACAACTTGCCGTCTTAAAAGCCACCGGTTGGCGAGATGGGTACATCCGCTCGCTCGTCCTGATTGAAGGGGTGATGACCGGACTCTTTGCCGGCATACTCGGTCTTCTCGTCGCTCTCGGGATGATTGGCTTTGTCTACAATCAGTTCCCGGTCAGCGAACTCGGCTTCTTAAGTACGATGTTATTGATCCCGATGTTAACTGGTGTCCTCGGTGCATTGCTCCCTGCACAACGCGCCGTACGAATTACACCAAATGCTGCTATTGGGAGTGTGGTCATCAACTCGAAAGCGACAGAGCGTCGCTTTAAAATCGCCCTTGGAACGACGGGTGGCGTCTTACTCGCTGCTGTCGTCACCCTCTTCTTCTTCGCATCGTCTGAGAATACTGATACATCGACGACTCCGGTCACGTCAAAAGTACCGACTGTCCAAACGACGGGAAGTAAGTTACGCGATATGAAAAATGATTCAAAGCCAACTGAAAAAGCACCGTCTAAGTCAACTGCGACGACCATCGACAAGCTGATGGAACAAGGCTTAGTTCAAACCTATCCAGGTGATCCGCTCCATAAACAGAGTACTTTCCATGTGGATCGGTTAATTCAGACACCACCCGCGTCGCTCGATTTACCGACACTCAAGTATGAACGTTATGTGACGGTACCAGTCATCCTACATGAAAAGGGAGAGAGTGACATCGGCTATGCGGTCTACAGACCGAATACTTTCACGCTTCAAGATGCGAAAGGACATTCTTATGAACCCATTGATTACGTCAATCACAATGAAAAAGCATGGGTCAATGCTTTTCAGTATTATCCTCCGTATCGCTCTCAAGTAGATTTGGTCTATCGCGTGCCAGATAAAAAAGCGACCTATGTACTGTTAGCGGACGGGGCTGCAGTCGGTAAAAAAATCACAGTAAAGATCGCTTTATAGAAGCGTACGAATTAAACCTGTTTTCTACGTATGAGCAACATCATCTCGATGTTGCTCTTTTAATTCCTACGAACGCCACTTCAGCAATCCGAATACCACACTTCTCTGATACACTGAGTCATGGAAGTTACATTACGACATATTTAGAACGGAGTCGAACCATGACATATTTCATGTATCTATTTTGTTTGATCGTCTGGGGACTGAACTTCATTGCTGTCAAAATCCAAGGAACACCTGTCGCCTTGGAAGTATCCCTGACCTATCGATTAGCAATGACCGCTGTTCTCTTCATCCTATTCGCGTTATTTGTTAAACGAATGAACAAACCTACCGCGACGGACATGCCTTTCATCGTCGTATTCGGAGTCTGTAACTTCGCTCTGAGTTACTTATGTCTCTATTACGCGACGATGTTAAGCTCTGCCGCCATCGTGACGTTGATTTTCTCACTCAAGGTCATTCTGACACCAATCGCTCTGCGCTTGTTTTTAAAAGAGACCCTCCATGCGCGCGTTTGGATTGGCGGATGTTTTGGTATCATCGGCGTCGGTGTCCTGATTGTTCCGAGTCTAAGCAGCATCCATGGACTGACCGATTTAAAAGGTGTCTTGATTGCCTTGGTCGGCACGCTATTAACAGCAGTGGGTGACGCCAGTTCAGCGCGGAACGCCAAGCAACGAATCAACCCGGTCCACGCCAACGCGATTGGATTCACTGTCGCGAGTCTACTGATGGGCGCAATCGTCATGATTCAAGGAACACCGCTTACGCTCCCGACAACCGTTACCTATCTTTCTGCCTTACTGTATTTAACCGTGATCGCATCGTTTCTTGCCTGGCTGTTTTATTTGAAACTCGTCGAACGGATCGGTGGTGCGAAGAGCGGCTATATGGTAGCACTATTCCCGTTGATCGGCGGTGTTGCTTCAGTATTGATCGGTGAATCGACGCTATCTCTTCCTTTAATCATCGGGTGTCTATTTAGTTGCATCGGGGCTTCGATTGCTCTAGGGATTCGTCCGTTTCGGCAACGAAATAAAGTATTCAGCTAATGTCAATTCATGAACCGGAGTGATGAACTTGTCTTCTCAAATCAGATGTACGTATGATTTTTTAAATTCACCGAACGCTATTTCAAATGCTTCAGCAAGGGACATTCCCACCATTCTGTCGATTGAAGCGAATGTCAAAATCACCATTGATCATGCACTATATCTCGAAACATCGTTATCCATCTTCGAGTTTTATAAATCGTTGTATCGGTGGAAAAGATCGGTGACGCCTTCATTCATTCCTGCCTTTTCTTATTATTCGGTGGAGTTTGATCATGATGAAGAAGGGGCAATCGTATCGATGGTCCCTTCCACGGATCAAGGTCGCATTCAATCGATTTGGGGCGATGAACGGATGAACACTGTTTTTCCTCTCGACACCTTAGTGATGTGCTTATCTGATTTAGAAAGGCAACTTCGATTCGATCTTGAAGCGTACTTCGACATTCAGCTGAATGCCTTCATCCGTCACATTCCCTATTCGTCATCAAAACTTTAATAGAATGAGGAGACTTCTATATGCTTGATTTATCTCGGTTCCAGATCGAGCTTGATATCAGGAAGCCAACACCCTATTTTCAGTCAACACCAGAACGCCGTATCCGCTTTTTAATGGAAGACCTAAATGCCTCGCAGTTGAAAGAAATTCTTCAGACGATTTTTCAAGAAGACAGATCCATCCACCTTCTATTCGTTGCTGCATACATCCATCATCATCGGCGCTACTTAGCAAAGGCACGAGTAGGATCATCGATCATGATTCGAAACTGGAAAGAGTATATCGTGGAAGATGAAGGAGCTCATACGGGTGTCGTATATGCACATGTGAAACATATAAAGCTAGATGAAATCATCTCCTACTGCTTAAACGTCTATCGAGGGCACACACCAGCTTACATCGTCTTCTTTGACTCGGATTTCCTTTTGTATGTGTCGACTGATGTAGTGGATGTCATCGGAACAGACGTGAATGCGATTAGGTCACTCAAGGAAACATACGCGCAAATTTACGATAGCTTTCACGACAAGTACGTCAAGTAATATTCATAATAAACCTAGATATGTAAACATAAGTATTAATAATTAATTTTTTTGATTATTAAGGTTCATATATTAAATAAATGGAACACTTAATTATGTTTTTAGCAGTAATTATCATATATCAAGTATTTGAAAGATAATTAGGGTATTATATAACTAATACAAGTATTTTATTTACCACTTTCCAACATCAGTGATGCCTCGTTCATCTAAGAGAGGAAAGGAATTTTCCCATGATTTTCATTACGGACTTTTCTTCACCGATCGGGCAGCTCGTCAGCCAACGTATGCGCACGGAAGAACAGCCTTTTTGCATCGGGGTATCCGATCCACAAGCTGCTTCCGAATTATACGGAGAGCATTTTGACTTTCGTCGATTCGATGTCCAGGATGCCTCGACGTTCGTAGAGGCACTCGCAGGATGCGATCAAATCTTTCTCGAATTTCCTGCAAACGCGGACTTGGAGACATTCGAATATTTTATTCATTATCTCAGACAGACTGCCCTGCAACACATCGTCTACCTCTCAGCCAAAGACGCTCTATCCCTCCCATTCACGCCACATCATCGTATTGAAGTCGTCATTCGCCAAACCGACATTCCCTACACGATCATTCGTCCTAGCTACTACATGCAGCATTTAAACATGTTCATGCGAGATATGTTACGAGATCATGCACACCTCTTCGCACCGGCAGGAATTGGTAAGACGTGCATGATTGATGCCCGTGACGTAGCGACCGTCGTGATGACGTGTCTTGAAAACCCAGCCACTCACTTCAATAAAATCTATACGATCAGCGGTGAAGCGGCTTACAATTTTTACGAAGTCGCCCGGCTTCTCGGAGAAGAACTTGAAACAGAGATCATGTATACGAACCCGTCGATTGATTTTTTCCGGTCCTTTATGATGCAACATGGATTGTCTTACGAAGAAACCAATGAAATCATCAAACTTCATGTGCCGATCTTATTAGGTCTAGCGGATGAGACGGATAACCACTTTCTAGAACTAATTGGTGAACGACCGATCACCCTTCGGCAATATATAAAAGACCACCTATCCGATTGGGTAAATGAAGAGGAGGGCAAAGCATATGATTACTCATGAACGAGCACTGTTCGTTCGTCAATGCATCGTCGATTATTATCACCGGCTCGGCATTCATTGTCAGGTGACGATATTCACAGAGTACCCATTGCAATTGTTGCTCGACTTCGACTCTCGAAGAGATGAACTGATTACGCCTCAACGGCGAAGCCTCTCCTGTCGGTACATTCGCGCACACCTCATTTCTGCTTTGATCACATTCGATGATTCCTACACGCATGTTTACATGACGAAAGCGCCCTTTTCCTCCATGACGCGATATTGCCTCTTGATTGTCTGATATCATCGTCAGTCAAAAATGAAAGGAGATGCGGTCGTGCGGTTGAAACGTGCTACGGAACATGGCTTACTGACATTACTTTTTTTGGCACACACCTCAAAATCGATGACACGAAGAGGAGAATACGTAAAGACGAGAGACATTTCGCTTCAATGTAACATCTCGTACGAGCATCTCACGAAGATTATTTCAATTTTAGGAAGAGCAGGTCTTTTACGAACCCATGCTGGACGAGAAGGCGGTGTTCAACTCCTCCCATTGAGTCATACTGTCCGGGTCGGAGATGTCGTCGCGTTATTCGAACGTCCGCTTTTTCCGGGAACGCGTTATCAGGTACGTGCGTTAGATCAACTATTAGATGTTGCACTGATTTCGTTCTTTAATACGCTCAATCAAGTTACGATAAAGCAATTAGCGGACGATTTACCACCTCACTTTTTCTTAGACATATCATGATTTACTTCTCATCAAACAGCAGTTCAGTCAAGTGTACAGGAAGGACGTTACACATGACGATTTTAGTAACAGGATTCACAGGAAACGTTGGACTAGCCGTCGGTCATGCAATGATGAAGCGACATATTCCCTTTCATGCGGCTGTCATCGACCCAGCAGCTGCTTCAGAGAAATTCGGCAATGCTTTTCACTATCGTCACCTGGACTACGCCGATATCTCAACGTTTTCACAAGCGTTAAAAGGCGTCGATCAACTCTTTTTGATGTATCCGTCCCAAGTATCAACACGACAGTTCCATCTCTTTCTGCGCTATTTGCGCTTCACCTCAGTCCGGCACATTGTTTATCTCTCGTTCAAGGATGTTCCAGTCTTTCCGCTGACACCTCACCATGCGATTGAAAAGATCATTCAAGAGACCGGCATCCCGTTTACGATCATCCGTCCCGGATACTACATGCAAAATTTGAATCTCTTCATGCGTGATGACATCCGTTTTCACGAGCAAATCGTTACGCCAGCTGGTCTTGGGAAGACAAGCATGATCGACATCCGGGATATCGCGACGTTCGTCATCCATTGCCTCGAACATCCTGCTCCCCATTTCAATCGTGTCTATACGTTGCATGGCGAGGAAGTTTTCGGTTTCCATGAGATCGCAAGTCTGATGACGCTACTCCTAGGAAAGACGATCCGTTACACGAACCCTTCGATTCCATTCTTCCAAATGAAGATGGTTCAAAAAGGATATCCGAAAAGCTACGTCAATGAAGTCATCATGTTACACCTCCCGATTAGTCTTGGACTCACGAAACGAACGAACCGTCAGTTCCGCGAGGTGACTGGTACCGAGCCGATTCCCCTAAGTCAATATATTCTCGATTATCAAGCCCACTGGGAGAAGCATTGATTCCTCCTTTCTTCGTAAAAGGAACATGATTTCTTCAAGAAAAGCTGGATGATTCATCTTGAATCCCACTTAAATAACGAAATCTTTCCTATAGTAAATAGAGTGTGATATCGCAAAAAAGATATCACTCTTTTTACTGTGCATAATTGAATCTCCTTAAAAAGTTAGAATATTACAAAAAATAGATAGTGGTACATAACCATATGACGTATACTTAATACTTAAAGATATAAGAATGATACATCGATTAGACACCTCTTATCATTTTTACCATTCCACTTCTATCGTCTGAATGAATGGCTCTGATACTTACTGATGACTCTCTATCAACGGTTCCTCACGAAAGGATTTTTTCGATGCTTCATGCTATGGATCAATTCATTGTCAGTGTATCGTCACTACTGTTAATCCTGATCTCCAGTGCATTTTTCTTTCAATGGTTCAATCCCGTCAAGCCGAACTCTCAAGTATCATTCATTTGGTTTCACTCATTTTGTTCTCGAATGCTGCAAGTATTTGGATCCTTCTAAAAGCAATTGATCTTCATGGATTTTCCATCGATTTATCCATCCTATTTTTAATGGTCAGCCTCTACTATGGAGGACATCAAGTCGGACTTATCACGCTAGTGTCCTTGCAACTTTGTCAAGGTCTCTTTGTCTATCAGACGACTGACATTTGGCATGCCATGAGTTACGTTCTCACGTATGGAGTAGTCTTCTATGTCATCATACTTCTGAAAAAAAGAATGATCACCCAGTCAATCAGTTTTTTTGTTCTGCTTGCGGCGAGTCTCCTAATTTCCCTTCCTCTCATTTATTTCATAGAATCGACTTCACACATGAAGGAAACGAATACACTACAATTCATATTGATTCACTTCGGATCGGGTATTTTAATCCATGCCTCTCTCGAAACGATACGTGCTCAATATGCCCGCTATCATCAAGCATGCCAGGAGGCAGGCATTGACGGGTTGACCGGTCTGTATAATCGCCGAAAACTTGAAGAATCTGTTCGACAACTGCTAAAAACAGAAACTCCTTTTTCGATCTTAATGCTTGACGTCGATCATTTTAAGCGTATCAATGATGTATATGGACACGATCAAGGCGATGCGATTCTTCGTCAAATCAGTAGATTATTACAAAACCATTGTCCGGACTCCGTCATTGTCGGTCGTTATGGAGGTGAAGAATTCATCATGGTCTGTCCAAACTTACAGTTATTCCGATCATATGAACTGGCTGAAGTCATTCGAGCAACTAGCTCGATTTATGACTATCAGATTAAGAACGAGCACCCTATTCAGATTACCGTATCGATTGGCTTAGCTTTTCATGAACAGTCTCATAACAAGAAAGAGAACCTGCAGGATATCGTTCAAGATGCTGATCGAGCACTCTATGAGGCGAAACGAAGAGGACGCAATCTTGTATGGTATAAACCTATGACACAGGTTGAGAAAAATGAGGGATAAATCTATATGTGGCGAAAACGTCAATTTCGAAAGAACCTACTCATCATCATTTTTGTTTAGTGATTCCATTCAATAAGAGAAGTGCCCTCTATGTTGATACCAAACCGATTGTTTGTCTCTTTAAAAGGTTTCAATGAATTGCGAACATCTAACCGTCACAAATAGAAACGGATGACTCATTCAAAATTTCTCTATCCATTTGAAGGGATTCAACAGTCTTTTGTGGAAAAAACCATATAATGACTATTTATAGGTTTTATGATATTGATTTCTTAGAGAAAATACTTCTATTCTGAAATATGTTTTGATTGATTGTTTAGCTATACTGATTGCTACTTTATTTACTTTGAACCATTTTGTACCGAAGCTTACGACCCATAAGTCGAAATAAACATTAAGCCCATTTCGACTGTTCAAGATTCTTCTTGCTGGTTTAGTTTATTCAGTGCTCAATGTGCTGACATGATTTATGTCGATGCGCTATATGACTGAAAAAGTAAACCCGTCATCGTGTCACCAAACGACAAAATCCATCTCTCTTTTGATAGTGAACCATATATACTTCAAGTCGTACGATGGGATTTAAAAACAAAAAGTGAGCAGGTCTCATTAAAAAATGGCGTTTTCACCGCACCGTCTGCTCAAGGAACATACATCTATGGAATTCGTGCACGGTAGAACGAACGCGGTGACGGTCTATCCGCTTTTTTGATTCAAGTCCAATGAAACGCATCCCACTCAAACAGGAGATGAATAATCATGCGAAAAGATTTTCGTTTCTGGCTTCCCTTGCTTTCACTTGCCGTCTGTTTATTTAATGCTTTCGGTTACGATGACAAAAACATCTTGTTGTTTCTCACAAGCCCTGTTTTCTGGCTACTTGAGTCACGTTCCTTCCTCGGAACTTGGCTGGATTCCTTCCATATCCCGCTGTTCCTGATCTACATCCTGACTTTGATCAGTTGGTTCTTGATCGGGTTACTGATCGATGTCATTCTTTCTGTTTTGTTTAGACGATCTTCTAGACGCATCCATGATTAACTGAGGAGGAAAATACATATGGGACCAACCAACGATTTGTGGGTGTGGGTATTGTCCTATGCTTTCTTTTTCATCACGCTTATCAGTGCAATCTTCGTCGCGATCAAGCATCCAGCCTTGAGAAAAGCATCGATTCGAGCGATGTTAGCAATGCTTTTCATGTATGCATTATTCATTTGGAACTCCATGTACCGACTTGACATTACAGAATTCAGACATTTTTACGAAGGATTGACGACACTTCGACCGTGGGCATGGATGTGTGTCTTCTTGTTCGCCTACACATTAAAGTGGTGGTATCTCGTGTTTCATCACACCCGTCGTCCGACTCCCTCTCCACATGATGTACAGCAATGACTTACGTTTCCGAAAACCTTTGAAGGAGGTATCCGATATGAAATTACATCGATTCGCAACCGTTTTTTGTCTCTCGACCGTCGTTTGGACGATAGCGGGTTGTTCCATAATAGAAGAACAAGCAACACCGCGTGTAGCACAAAAAAATGTCGCGCCATCTGAACAAGTGAACGTTTCATCCAAGAAAGCAACGACCGAAGCTACGAATCAGCATCCGGTCGAACTAGGAAAGCAGACAGAGCGCGTCACGTTAGGTCAAACGAAGACATACGACCTCTCTCCTTTACTAAGTAAACTCCACGTTTCATTCAATCCACAGTATTCTTATCATGACCAAATTTTCTACTTCGATCCACAAAAAAATAAGAGCACCATTTATACATACGATACAAAACGAAAGTATAACAAAATCGTCCTTGCGACGAAGAGTGCAATCCCGATGATGACGGGTACAGGTGAGTTTTTACTATGGGTCGAAACGGAACAGCCGACAAAGACCGGTGTGAAGTGGTCGATTCGCCAACTGAAGATTACGACGAATCAGGTGACGACACTTGATGCTGGCGAAAGTCGTTTCGATACGTCCCCGCCGCATATCGATGTCACGTCAACACGTGCGTCCTGGATCACGCAGGAAGCGACTGAACAAAAAACGATTTCCACGTTAAAGTCTTATTCGTTAAAAACCGGAAAGATCACGCCACTCCAGTCCTTCATTTTAAAAACAGGAAAAACACGAGATGGTCTGTTCACGTACGAGCACCGCGATAGCGATGACGGCGTGACCTTATACACGTCTCACTACAAAAACGGAAAGAACGTCCGAGTTCTCGAGACATTGGATGGTGCGTATAAAAAAGAGTTGTCCGGATTGATTGATTTCAGTCGTAGCGGCACCTATTTCGCTCTTGGAACAGAAGGAGACGCCATTTTCCAGCCCATCGGATTGGACCAAAAGACGCTGAACTATTCCGCTTCAAGTGCCCAGACGACGATTAGTGGCATTCGTTTTCTCTCGAACACACAAGTCATCTTCCGCGAAGGTATCAATCAGTTGATGTACGCGGACCTAAAAGCGAAGACGGTTGCTCCCCTGACGGACTTTGAAGAGTTGGTATCCCTTCCTCTTTACCAGGACGGTGTACTGGCGTATAGCATCACGAATGGAACGAAAACGACGTACCAAGTTGTAAACTTGAAAGTTTCAAATTAATAGACATAACGATAAAAAAGTTTTTTGGTCGTTTACACTAAGAGACTTAAAAAAACAATAAAGAACTAAAAATAAACCTAGATCTACTCAATTGAGAGATCTAGGTTTATTTTTAGTTCGTTACCGTACTAGGAACAATTTTTTAATTCTAAATGACATTAGAACATTATGTTAAATATAAATCTAATATATCCGATACTTATTTGAAAGCTATTTAAACATAAGGGAGGAACAATCTTTGCGTACAACTATAAGTTACCCCTTCCTTCTGTCCATCGGAATTGGTTTATTATTTTGGTATGGGAACCATTTTTTTGAAGGATCTGAACGGATGCGATTGGTTCTATTAAACACGGTCCAGTTGTTCGTAGGTATTTTAAGTACGAGTTGGATTATAAAAAGTTATTTTAAAAATGACTCTTCTAAACGTTTTTGGATGTTTTTAGGTCTTGGAACGAGTTTTTCCGCCCTTGGCACACTTGCTTGGATCATCTTACTTGTTAAGAATCATGTCATGGTTACACCGGACTTATCATCCTTAACTTGGGTCTGCTCCTACTTTTTCTACTTTGCTGCACTGTTAAATCAACTTTTGAATCAAACGAGAAAATTTTCAAATTCGGCATTCTTCTTTAATACAATGATTTATATGATAGCCGCGACTTCAATTAGTTATCATTACCTGCTTTATCCGCTCTATCAGATTAATCAGCAGTCTCTGTGGTACAGCGCCCATATATTTCTTTTCCAAATTGCAGATTTAGGAATTCTTTTTTTTATAATTACGCTATATTATTTAATTCTATTCAACAAACAAAATGTATATTTGACTTATTTGATCATCGGTTTATTTTTACAAGTCATCGGAGATATCACTTTTGCACAATTTACAATTAAGAACAGCTATATATCAGGTGGCAGTGTCGATTTGATTTGGACTATCGCATTACTATTTATCGGTTACACTGCTCGATATCATGAAAAAGAGCCAAGACAAGAAAGTATGATTGATCCATTTGCTCTTGATGTTTCAACAAAAAAAGAATTTATCTTTCCTTATTCGAGCATCTTGATCCTCTCCATCCTAATGATGCAAAGCTATGCTTGGAATTTAAATGCCTTAAGTACAGGATGGATCATGATTTTTCTTCTTATCATTATTAGACAAGCTTTTACTGTCATGAAAAATAGTGAATTATTAGCAGAATTAAACCAAATCGCATATATCGATCCATTAACGAGTCTAGGCAATCGTGCATCTTTTTTACTAGACACTAAAAATAGCCTCAAAGATGAACATGCACCGCTTGCCTTCATATTGCTTCAAGTAGAACGGATTCGAATGTACACAGATATTTTCGGGCATCATGTCGGGGAACAGATCATGAAAGAAGTATCTTTCCGCTTAAAACATGTATTGAAAGAGAATTTTAAAATGTATCGGTACAGTGAAGATGAGTTTATGATTGTGCTTCTAAAAACAGAGAAATCTAGTATCACTGTTGTGAATGAAAAGTTATTCATTCATCTTGCAGCGCCTATCCGTTTAAAGGAGTTAGAATTGAATATTGTAGCGCATAGTGGTGTCAGTGTATTTCCTGACCAAAGTTTGACGATCGAAGAAATACAGGCTCATACAGCTGAAGCTCTTTATCAAGCTAAACAGAATGGAAATTACACATTCGTTTACTATGGAACTGAACTACAATCCAACTTAGTACGAAAGCTTGAAATTGAATCATACTTACGAAATGCAATACGTGAGCAACAATTAAGTGTCTACTATCAACCTAAAGTCAATCTTCGTTCTGGGAGAATCATTGGTATGGAAGCATTGCTCCGTTGGCATCATCCAAAGTTCGGATGGATTTCACCAGCTGAGTTCATTCCAATCGCTGAAGAAGCTGGTCTGATCAATGAAATCGGGGAGTGGGTCCTATTCACTGCGACCTACCAAAGTAAACAACTTCAGCTTTTAGGATTCGAACCTTTGCTTCTATCGGTCAATGTTTCTGTTCTTCAATTCCAAAATCCAAACTTCTGTCAGCGTGTCATCGAGATTCTTGAAGAGACATCTCTTGACCCGCAGTGGCTCGAGCTTGAGATTACAGAGAGCATTGTTCAAAACATCAAAGAGAGCGTTTCGATTTTGCAATGTTTGAAGACCTCGCAGATTAAAACATCCATCGATGACTTCGGAACAGGGTATTCTTCCTTAAATGTACTCGAGCAACTTCCGATTGATACATTGAAAATCGATAAATCGTTCATCGATCGCCTGACTCCTAATCAAAAATCGCCTATGGTCAAGACGATCATCGAGCTTGGCTTGAATCTTAATTTAACCGTCGTAGCGGAAGGAATTGAAACGATTGAACAAAAAGAGGTTCTCACTTCCTATGGATGTACGATCGGTCAAGGCTACCTATTCTCACGCCCAATCGATTTTGCCGCATTTGTTACATTACTTCAAACACAAGATGTTTTGAAGACTACCTCTCTCTAAATTTTTTTAAAGTGCATGATGTAGATGACGTTTGATCGTTTATATCATGCACTTTATGATTGCGACTTATTTTTCTACCTTGTTCTTAAGGCGTTATTAGAAGATGCTTTGTCTGATAAGTCAGTATAGACCTGTTTTATAAACAAGTTCTTTTCAAAAAATAAGCTCATTGTATACTAAGTGAATATGATAAGAAGGAGTATATGAATAGCATGTTTAAACAACCTAAAAGTTTTATCCTAATCATTCTACTTTATGCGTTAGGCTATTATGGATGGATTTTCACTTTTTCTGATTCTCAATTCCTTGAAGCACTAGGGGGAAATATCTTTTCGATTGCAGGGTTGTTGATCGCCCTTCTCTACTTAAAGATTGCTATCAAATGGGCTGATTCAAATGATCGTAAGTTCTGGTTACTTATCGCTTTCGGCACCTTTTGTTATTTAGTCGCCGAATTGATTTGGTTTTTCACAGAAAGTATTTTCCACAAAAACGTGGCGTTTCCAGGATGGCCAGACGTGTTTTACATTCTTCAAGTCCTTTTCCTGCTTTACGCTTTGATATACAAAATTTTGAAGGATGCAGCAATACAGCAACGCATTTCATTCTTATTTGATGTCATGATCATTTTAGTCGTTGCGAGTACCTTTTCTTGGCACTTTTTAATCGAACCTATTCTGGATACGAGTGTGGCAACCATTAATGCTCTCATTGTTTCCTTAATCTATCCTTTAGGAGATTTGGGTATGTTAGTCGCCGCCTCCTTTTTATTTTTTAATCTTACGAGTAAAGATAAGAGTTTATCCATGTATCTCATTATCGCAGCCGTCACGATACAAGCAATCGCTGACTCTGTTTACTTGTATTTGATTGCTCAAGACACATACATCTCAGGTAGTTTAATTGACCCTCTGTTCATCATAGCAATGATCGTTTTAGCTTTTTCAGGTCTTCAACATCAGCCAAATACTATAAGTACAACGTTAACGACTCATCACGAAAAGTTAAATATTTTTCAAATGCTCACGCCTTATGGGGGAGTCTTGATTCTGTTCGTCTTCATGGGATTTCACTCGCGTAGTTTCGATATCGTGACAGTAGGTTCAGGACTTTCCATTTTACTCGTCATTACCCGGCAAGTCTTAATTATTATCGAGAATCATAAATTAGTCCGTCGCTACTACGATCAAGCACAAACGCTTGAATTAAGCGAAGAAAGGTATAAATCCTTGTTCGAATACCATCCAGATCCAGTGTATTCAACGGACCTTAAAGGTCAATTCGATAGTGCGAATACTGCCTGTAGCGATCTTCTCGGTGTCTCTAAAACTGACTTGATGGGTCAAGATAGCCTTCGCTATGTCAAAGATACACACCGGATGACGGTCGCGAAAGAATTAAAGGAAGTATTTAAAGGTATGCCACGAAGTTATGAGACCGTTGTTGAAAATGCATTGGGTTCCAGTATGTATATGAACATCACCAATGTTCCAATCATCGTCCAAAACGAAATTGTTGGAATCTTCGGTATCGGTAAAGATGTGACTGAAATAAAACGAAATGAACAACGTATTCAATACCTTGCCTATCATGATGCGCTGACAGGACTATTCAATCGGCTTGCGTTCGAAGAACGACTGTTAAAGCTCATTAAAAGTAATTCTCTTCATCCTTCATCAAATGTGTCTTTATTTTTCATGGACTTAAATCAATTTAAAGCAGTCAACGATACACTTGGACACGATATCGGTGATCAGTTATTGAAAGCTGTTGCTAGAAGACTACAATCATTCGAAACGGATTTTGACATGATGGCACGACAAGGCGGTGATGAATTTACATTACTTTTAAAGAATGTTAAATCATACGAACAACTTCATCGTATGGCAACTCAGTTGTTGAGCACGTTACAAGCACCTTATGAGATTGCCAATCATATGATTTCTTGTCCGCCAAGCATCGGTATCTCCTGCTATCCGACGGATGCCTCGAGTATGCTCGAGATGCTACAGCACGCTGATCTCGCCATGTATCGCGCAAAAGACATTCCCTCAGGAAGCTACGTTCTTTATAATGAACTTCAACATATGCCGAGTTAAAAAAACTTATTTGTCTTGGGTATTGACTCTTTACAATATGAAACCAGCACCTGATTATTTATCAGATGCTGGTTTTTATTAAATGATAGTACGTTTAAAGGAAATAAAAATAGTGGTTCGCTAATTAATCTTAAAATGTAAGGAGTATACAGTTATGAATGTAGATATTCATCAATTGTCCATCCATGAGACTCCTCCGATGGAGCTCTTGCTAGCGGCGGACCCGTCTCTGAAGTTAGTCGAAAACTATGTAAAAAGAGGTCATTGTTTCGTTGCTGAAAACAATGAACAATGGATCGGTGTATATGTACTTCTCCCGACAAGACCGCAAACAATCGAAATCGTAAATATCGCAGTGGACGAGTTGTACCAAGGAAAAGGTGTCGGGAAGGATCTTTTACGACATGCGATTAACACAGCTAAAACAATGGGATACACCACCATAGAGATCGGAACAGGCAATTCAAGCATTGGACAGTTAGCACTTTACCAAAAATGTGGATTCCGGATCGTCGGAATCGACATGAACTTTTTCTTGAGACACTATGAAGAGGAAATCATCGAAAATGGAATCCGGTGTACCGATATGATTCGATTATCCCAAGATCTATGAGAATATCAGCATCCTTTTATGAAAAGCGTGGTACTATCTCTGACAATGCAACTTGAACGATGATGGACAACACATTCATAAGTCATTGCCGTTATATAAGATTGCAAAAAATGGATCTACACCACATAATATGAACATACGTTCTTATTACAAGGAGGTCCACCATGCAGCACCTTCAAAAAGAAATGACTCATCCTGCACCGTTACACACCATGAACCGGCCGATTTGCCTTTCCATCGATTCATCCATTCATCTTTACCATGATGCTTCTGTTTCTATGACTTACAAAATGGAAGTCATATTATTCATTGCTTTACGGGAACGAACTCCTTTATCCATGCGTCAAACCAGTGATTCTGGTAGTAGCAAAGAACTTGTCTACATAGAAGAAGTGGACTTCGAGAGTCGAAAGCTGACGCTTTTCCATATGAACGATTCGTCATTGTCCTTTCATCGTTATATCCAAGACGATTCGTTACATGAACAGCACCCTCAGCTTTTACTCAGTATGATGTAAGTTAAAACAAACGCATGACGTCAAAAAGGTTGCGTCCATTTCGATGTGTAAATGGATACAACCTTTTTTTCGCTTTGCTCGACAACAACGCTATTCAATTTAACGATACGAACGTTCAATCACGAAATTCGTCTTATCCCCACGGAAGTAGGAACGCGAATACTCGATGATTTGTCCCCCTTGATCCTCTGTTACGGTTTCGATGTAGAAACACGGTGCATTGACTGGACATTTCAGATGACTACTGATTGCTTCATCGGCTAGAACGATTTCAAGTGACTCTGTCGTTTTCGCCACCTGGATATCAAAGACTTTTGCTAACGTATCGAACAACGAATGCTCCGCCTGTTCCTTCGTAATTCCTGGAGCAATCGACCACGGGATGAATGAGATCTCATATTGTGTCGGTTCACCGTCAGCATGACGAATCCGTTCGATTTTCTGGATCGGTGCCTGTTCCTCTACTGCAAAAACCTCTGTCAGGACATCAGTCGCTGAGACGACGGATAATTGGATTAGCGACACCTCGCCTCGCTTCCCTTGCACCGCTAATTGAGCGGCGTAGTTGTTCGGTGTATGCGATAAGGTCTGTCGGACTTTTTTGCCCGCAACGAACGTTCCACGTCCTTGTTGTCGGATCAAGTATCCTTCTAGCGTCAACTGGTTCAATGCCCCTCGAACGGTCGTCCGACTGACATCAAATTCCTCACACAGCACATACTCTGTCGGGAATTTTTTCCCTTCTTCGTAATAGCCTCTCTTGATCCGCGATAGCAATTCTTCTTTAATTGCCGTCTGTAATGTTGATTGCGACATCATGCCACCTCCTCCTCTTATCCTTTGTGCCTTTATTGTGATACAGACATCATACAAATGCAAATACAAATCTTTATTTGTATTATTTGTGTTTTATTATTGTCTTAATTTGTATTATTTGTTACATTTGTTACAACAAAAAGAAATCGCTTTCATGAGGAGGAATTAACAACATGCCACTCAAGGTCGTCATCATCGGTGGAGGCTCCAGCTATACACCGGAAATCATTGAAGGTTTCATTTTGCGTCATCACTCCTTTCCGGTCGACGAGGTCGTGCTTGTCGATATTGAAGACGGAAAAGAAAAACTCGAAATTGTTGGCAAACTCGCACAACGGATGATTGACAAGTCTAATGTGAAGATCACACTTCGTTGGACGCTCGATCGAAGAGAAGCCCTTCAGGGAGCCAACTTCGTTTCGACGCAAATCCGCGTCGGGGGTCTATCGGCACGGGCTCTTGATGAGCGCATTCCACTCAAGCATGGCTTCATCGGTCAAGAGACGAATGGTGCTGGCGGTATGTTCAAGGCGTTCCGGACGATTCCCGTCTTGCTCGAACTCGCGGACGAGATGGCTGAACTCTGTCCCGACGCCTGGTTGATCAACTTCACGAATCCAGCCGGCATCGTGACCGAGGCACTTTTGAAACATTCCAAGCATCAGAAAGTGATTGGTGTCTGCAACATCCCGTTCAACATGCGGAACTCCGTCGCTGAAATCCTACACGCTCCCGTCGAGCACGTCTCGATCGAATTCATCGGGTTGAATCACTTCATCTTTGGTCGACATGTCACGGTGAATGGTGTCGATCGGACAGAAGATGTACTCACTGCGTTGCGTGATGGAAACGACTACTCGCCAGCGAATATCGTTGGACTCGGCTGGTCCGACTCATTTCTGAATTCAATCAAGCTGTTGCCGAACCCGTACCATCAATATTATTTCCAAACACGTGACGTGCTCGCAAAAGATCGACAAGCTTACGAAGAGAACGGGACACGAGCTGAAGTCGTCCAAGAAGTCGAGCGCCGACTATTTGAGCAATACCAAGATGTATCGCTCGATGTAAAACCGAAGGAACTTGAACAACGCGGTGGAGCGTATTACTCGGACGCTGCATGTAACTTGATGGACTCGCTCTATAACGACCGGGGTGATATCCAGACCGTCAATGCGCTGAATCAAGGGACGATCCGTGACTTACCGGAAGATGCGGTCATCGAGGTCAACGCTGTCATCACAAAAGCCGGACCGCGTCCGCTATCGATCGGTAGCTTACCACTCCCCGTCCGTGGACTGATCACGAACTTGAAGACGTTCGAGGAACTGACGATTCAAGCAGCCGTATCTGGGAAATACGAGGACGCTTATGTCGCTGCCATTATGAATCCATTGATCCAAGACGAAAAACGGATCGATGCCTTACTTAAAGAGCTGTTTCGCTCACATCAATCTTACTTACCCCAATTCCAGCTTAAGGAGGTTCTCTCATGAATAAGTTCATTGAAATTGCCGGACGGATCGGTTCCCAGCGCCATCTTGTCGCCATCCGTGACGGCTTTGTCTCCGTCATGCCGCTCATCATCGTCGGCTCACTCGCGATTCTAATCAATAACTTCCCTGCCATCCAGATCGGTAGCTGGTCGCTCGATTTCGTTGGCTCGATGAATGCCGCTTTCGGTGAAGGTAGTTGGCAACGGCTCGGCGGCAACATTTGGAATGCATCCTTCGCAATCCTCGGCTTACTGGTCGCCTTCTCGATTGCCTATAACTTGGCACGGTCCTACGATATCGATGGTCTCGCCGCTGGTATCTTGTCGATCGCGTCTTACGTGATGCTCGTTCCGGTCACGAAGGACTGGGGACTCAGCTTCGCTTGGCTCGGCGCCCAAGGGCTATTCGTCGCCATCATCGTCTCGCTTCTCGTAACGGAAGCATTCCGTCTTCTCATCCATACGAAGCTGACGATCCGGATGCCGGAGGGTGTGCCTGGTGGTGTCACCCGATCGTTCCAAGCATTGATTCCTTCAATGATCATCTTGACGGTCGTTGCTGCGATCCAGTTGTTCATTCAAATAAAACTCGAACTCAGCATCTTCGAAGTCATCTTCAAGGCAATCCAGCAACCGCTTCAAGGTTTCGGAGATTCGCTCGCCGCCGGTCTGATCATCGCCCTCTTGAACCATGTCCTCTGGTTCTTCGGTCTACACGGCACGAACATCATCGGGTCGGTCATCGAGCCGATTTACTTACCGCTGATTGAACAGAACTTAGCTGCCTTTCAAGCTGGTGCTTCCGCCTATGACGTCCCGTATACGGTAACGAAACCGTTTCTCGATGCGTTCGTCTTCATGGGTGGCTCTGGTACGACGTTGTCACTTCTACTTGCGATCTTCATTGTCGTAAGGAAACAACGTAATCATCCCTATCATCAAGTCGCTAAGCTATCAGCACCCGCCGGTCTGTTCAACATCAACGAACCGGTCATCTTTGGTATGCCGATCGTGCTCAACCCGGTCATGTTGATTCCATTCATTCTCGCACCGGTCGTCTTGACGGTCGTCTCATATGTCTCACTATCAACCGGAATGGTTCCAAAGACGGTCGCCATCGTTCCATGGACGACACCACCGATCATTAGTGGGTACCTTGTCACCGGTGGTAGCATCCGCGGTGTCCTGCTTCAGGTGTTCAATCTGACGCTCGCGACATTGATCTATATCCCGTTCGTCGTAGCAGGAGCGCGCGCCATGACTGCCGAAATCAATCGAAACAAAGACAGTATACATGAAGGAGAGAAAATCAGTTGAAGACAGAATCGATCCAACAATTATCGTTCATGATCATCCTACATGCCGGAAATGCACGCTCGAGTGCGTTTGAAGCGATCGCTGCTGCTAAACGCAGTGACGAAGCACTTGTTCAAGCGAAACTCGAGGAAGCAGAGACTTCGTTTCTTGAGGCACACAAACTTCAGACAGAACTTTTACAAGAAGAAGCACGAGGAACCAGCAACGAGATGAGTGTCCTACTTGTCCACGCTCAAGATCATCTGATGACAGCGATGACGGTCAAGGAACTGGCGACCGAGATGATCGACATGATCACGAAAATCAATCGACTGGAGGAAACGAAATGAACATCTTACTCGTCTGCTCAGCAGGCATGTCCACTTCAATCTTAGTAGAAAAAATGCGGACGGAAGCCGTAGCACGAGGACTTGACGCAACGATCGAAGCAGTACCCGAATCGCGACTAAAGGAACATACGACGATGGACGTCATCTTGATCGGTCCGCAAGTCCGCTACCTCGAGAATAAAATCCGTTCAGCAGTTAACGTGCCGGTTGCTGTGATTGACAACATGGCATACGGGTTGATGAAGGGCGATCAAGTGCTTGATCAAGCACTCTCGCTGACTGGCACGGCACATGCCTAAGACGCGTGTAATCGTCAATGCTGATGATTTCGGTTTGACGACGGGTATTAACCAAGGCATCATCGAGAGTCATCTTTACGGTCCCGTCAATTCGACGACGCTGATGATGAACGGACATGCGGTCGAAGAAGCTGTTCGACTTTCTCAGCAACACCCGGACCTGCATGTCGGCGTACATCTCGTGCTCTCTTGGGGAAAACCGCTCGCTTCGACAAGTCAGTCGTTAACAAAGGAGGACGGGACGTTTCGTTTCACGAGTCGCTTTTTGAAGGAAGAGCCACCGGATCCTGAAGACGTCTACCTGGAATGGAAAGCCCAGATTGAAGCTTTTCTTGCTACCGGGCTGTCGTTGCACCACTTAGACAGTCACCATCATATCCACGGCTGGTCCGCGATCGACTCTGTCATCGTCGAGCTCGCTAATGAATATCAAACGACGTTCCGTGCTGCGGGGAACGAGAAGCACCGGGATCTCTGGCTGACGAATCGCTTCGATGAGCGGTTTTATGGAGAGGGCGTTTCGTTTGCGACACTTGATTCAATTTCACCCGGTTCATCCGTTGAGGTCATGGTGCACCCTGCCAACATGGATACGCTACTTCCAAGTGTCACGTCTTATGTGAAGCAGCGACTTGTCGAGAAAGATCTTTTAACGAGATATACTCCACCGGATTGGTGGACATGAAAATAACATCCCTACTGCCTTGACGAACCGATGAGTAGGGATGTTGTCATTTTCTTCATGAAACACTGTGCTAAAAATCGCGTTGAAAATATGGAATTAATTTTACATATATCTCGTTTAATGACATACTAATGGTAATACTTTCATGAGGAGGAGATACCTTTGAAAAAACAACTCGCTTATGCTGGTTCTTTTGCGCTCTCAGCTATCACGATCATCATCATTCTTAAATTAGTTGGAGTCGATATCTAAAGCAATCACTCAAATGATGTAGATTTTCAAATTAATGATTCAATCGCTGTTATGATGCATCGTCTTCCGATCATCTGTAACAGCTTTTCTAGGTTTAATGCTATGGAACGATCGGAAGTGATGAATTGAAAAAAATCGGAATCAACGTTTTGGTTGTCTTTCTCCTACTAGGTGGACTGCTGTTTTACTTAGACGTCCGATACGATGAACGATTCGAGCAGCATGTCAGCACAAAAGTTGAGGCCTATGTCGTGAAAAAGTACGGTCCAGCACATGTCGCCTCACTCCATTCTGCCTATGACGACAAACACCGCGACAAGGAAAAACGCTATCAGATTGCCGTGAAAGTACAGGGTCAAGGGCTTCAACAAGAAGAATATTTCCTGTATCGTCTTCAAGATGATCACGTCGTTGAGATGGGCACAACGACTAGTTTGCCAAAGCGAGACTAAATCACGTGATGATTTCTTATTTCACACTACATATCACGAAAGGTCAGAAGTTTCCTTTTTTACACGGAATCATCTGACCTTTTCTTTTAACACCTTTCACTGCTCAGAAATACCGTAAGCTAGTAATAGCAAATATGACATCATGCAGAACGTAATGAGATGGACACCGCCGAATCCCCACTTGAGTATTCGGTGCTTCGTTTTGTACCCTGTTTATACGCCGACTAACGGAATGATAAACAGAAGTAAGATATAGACAGTTCCAAACCCTTTCAGACTGACTCCGCTCTTCATCAGGAAAAAGAAGAAACAAAAACAGACGAATGCAGATAACGAAAGAATACTGTAACGATTCATAAGCCCTCCTCCACTACAAACACAGCTTAGCGTCTTACCGTCTGAAGATTGAAGTATTCCGATAGCGGCACGATCCGCCCCTGTTCATGCCAGTTCCGATATGCTTCAAAAACGCGTAAGACGTTCCCGTCATACCGTTCCTCGATGAGATGATGGATCGCGAGAAAGCTCCGCCAATAATCAAACATGATACTCGACAGACTACTGGCATAGGAGGCACTCCCAAATTGATCAATCGAACGCGCTCCATACTCTTCCTGAAAGAGCTCGACCAGCTCTGTCTCAATTAAAGTAATTCGCTTGAATGCTTCGTCCGACAACAGGTGCTTCCGGGGGAGGTACTCACACATTCCCTCTTCGAACCAGATTCCGTCTTCTCTCTCATCGTCGAATTCATCAACGAACAAATCCAAATGATGGGTCAGTTCATGACCAGCAATCGTCAAGACGTGATCTTCAGTAAGCGTTTCGTAGAACGCTCGAATATGCGGTACGTCCTTCCCGTCGAGTTGAGACAAAAATAGCATCCGCCACTCTGCAACGTCTGGTGATATGTAGATCAAGTCCTTATTCGTAAACGCTGGAATCGGAATGTCTGAGAAGACCGTCGTCGCGAGTTCCGCTGACGTCCAAACGATTCCTTTCGGTACGTCGATCAGTTGATACTTCTCTTGTAAGATCGTTTGATACTCGTCTAACCGTGTTCGAAAGCGATGCGTGACCGCTTCGTATTTCTCATAGTCCGTTTTTGTCTCAAACGCATGAATCTGTTTCATCATCGCTATATCCCCCCATCCTTAAAATAGCCTATTTTATTTTAACATATATTGGATAACCATAAAAAAACCACCTGAATCAGGTGGTTCGATGAATCATTCGTTTGCTATTAACACGACGACGTTACCGAATTTTTGCCCAGCGTCGACATAACGGTGCGCTTCGACGATCTCATCAAGTGAATAGATATGGTCGATGACGGCTTTGAATCGTCCCGCTTCAAACAGTTCATTTAAATAGTGTAGATCTTCTTTCCGTTCTCTCGCCACACCTTGTCCCGCGACGGATGCAAAGGCGCCGTTTTGTTTGACGTGCCGTTTCGCTTGCGTCTTATTGATCTTTCCGGACGCATCGAAGACGGCATCGTACTTCAGCAACAATCCATCGTAGCCGTCCTTTGTATAATCGATGACGTGATCGGCACCGAGCGCTTTGACCCGCTCCGTGTTTCGTCCACTACAGACAGCCGTCACCTGCAGCCCTTTTGCTTTTGCGAGTTGAACGGCAGCCGTCCCGACAGCGCCCGACGCACCGTAAATCAAGATCGTCTTCATCTGATCGATTTGGAGTTTCCGGAAGAAATGAAGCGACGTCGTACCACCGAACGGGAGACAGACCGCTTCCGTGTATGATGCATGTTGCGGCATTTTTGCAATGCAACGTTTCTCAGACACGCATGCATATTCGGCGTATCCACCGAAGCCAAATCCCGTCAAGGCATGGACACGGTCTCCGACTTGGAACTGCTTGACGTCTTGACCGACTTCGACGACTTCTCCGGCAAGAACGACGCCAAGAATCGGTTGTCGCGGTCGCTTGAAGCCGACAGCCAGACGCATTGGAAGTTTCCCTAACAGTGGGACATCGAGCGAACGTATGCGACGATCTCCGGAATGGACGGCAGATGCATGTACTTTAATCAATAGATCGTTTGATTTTGGAACCGGACGAGGTACCTCTGTGATGTGCAAGACGTCCGGGGATCCGTAGCGGGTACAGATGGCTGCCTTCATCGTATTTCCTCCTCTGATCGAGATGATGGTATTCCCTTAATCATACGCCGATTTCAATCTGAATTCCTTTTATTTTGGAGTAAGAAAGATTTTTTTGTTTTACATCAATCGGTTTTTAAAATGGTAAAATTTATATATTAATATGATTTCATCTAACCCTATTAACTGACGAAAGCAGGTGCCTGGTTTATGCCGACACGTCGGTGGCTTTTCGCTTTTATTCTATTCCTTTGTATACCGCTTAGTGCCTGTACACACGAGAACGATGCACGAATCGTCGAGAAAATTACAGGGGATACGTTATTCGTCGCTCCGAGCGAACAAAAACCGGACGAACAGTATGCTTTAACAAAGATTCGCGTCACAACGGACACGATCGTCTATGGCAAAACGGATAACACAGTTGCCATTCAGACGGGTGACACGATTCAAGTGACGTTTGCAAAGGACTCGATTGTTGCGACCGAGATCCGTCGAACGAAAAAATAAGAAAGAGGGATTATCCATGATTGTTCCAGTACTCCGCCATCTACGCAATATTTTCATGAGCATGAGCCTCATCTTCGGTTCATCCTATTTTTTTCAAAAAAGTTATGGTGATGAAATCACCGGTTTGTTTTTCATCGGAATCATAGGTGCGATTGGTTTTTGCATTACCCTCGGTCTACTCTGGTATCTCAAACGAAAAGAATCGCACGGTTTTTAATAAGTTTGGCAAAGGAGACACAATCATGATGATACGTACGAAAAAATTACACCTTATTCAGTTGAAGGTACTCTTCGCGCTTCTGATCACGCTTTCGATGATTGGTGCTGTTTTCGCACCTCATTCTGTCGACGCGGCGACAAAGGAATATACGTCGTACAAAAAACTAAAACTCGGTATGACCGCGACAGACGTCGCAAAATCGCTCTACGGAAAATCATATAAGAAATACATACAGAAAGAACATGGCGTCACGACACTCAATCATGATGTAATATTGAGTGAAATCAAAGACGACTATGCTTTATACGCTTTCTCATTTTATCCGTACGATGAAAAAATGATCATTGGTCTTTACAGCGCATGCATCTGATCTTCAAAACGAAACAAGAAGGTCACACGTTATATCTTGTGCAAAAGGAATACACCCCTAAAGCGCCTTCGAAAAAACGACTCTTGCCAGGAAAGAAATTTAAACCAGGCATGACGATAGCTGAATTCGATCATATTCTCTCTGGTAAAGGGCTAGGTGTCATGACGGCTCACCGCACAGAAGATTACAGAATGTACGAGCGAGAAAGCCCACTCCTTTAGGGGTGGGATGATAGCGAGTTCGGGGACGTGGTGTCTTCAGACACCGCATGTCCCCGACTGTTCTTCCTGATGAAATGCATTTATAGTAAATCTATAATGGAGTTGATTATTATGATGAAGGAGGTGTCAAAGATGAGTCAAGTCGTCACGGTAGAAGTTCGAATCTATGCCACGCGTCGTCAGGATGCCATCCTAAAAAGGATGGGCAAGACCTATATCCAGACCGCCAACCGAGTCGTG